>Ga0209589_1004221_pt1 | contig 24913 bp, 13 predicted proteins | sample CowpeawhiteBW_FD_187525 | JGI IMG/M metagenome (GOLD analysis project Ga0209589, IMG submission 187525) | Root nodule microbial communities of legume samples collected from California USA - Cow pea white BW (SPAdes) (version 2) | ecosystem: Host-associated > Plants > Roots > Nodule | place: USA...
AAAAAAGATATATATATATATATATATATATATATATATATAATCCTTCAAATTCTTGAAAATAAATATTATGTTGAAACATATATTTGCTAAAGATTTTGGTAAATTTGATAAGAGAAGTTAAAGCAATAAAACAGGAATAAAAATAGCTATAAATGCGAGAATTCTAATTTCAAATTTTAAATAGTAAATGTAAGCTTGAATCCAGCCATATGGGAAGTGATTTGGTAATGGGTACAATTCATAAAAGTGATAACAATTTTATCTAAATTACTGTTTTACCCAATTTACATTAAATTAGTTAAATATCAAGTATTCCATTATATCCTTGATATAAGATACTATTAATAGAATTTATAAACCAATAAAACTAATTTATTCAGTTTAGTTGACTATTTAAGAAAAGGTTACCGCATTTATTCTTAATTATTTATAATTTTACCTAAAAATATATAATTACTCAAAATATTTAATAGAGATAGGTAAAAGAATTAATATTACACATAAAATGTAAAATACTTTATAACATTCACCATTGATCTCTTATAGAATATGAAGAATAAGCCAAAGAAATATATCATTAAATAGAGTTAAAGAAAAAAATGTTATATATAATGTAGTATCTAATGTTTAAAATTATTTTACAATAATAAATAACCACATCCTAAATTGTTTTTATAATACTTTTATATATACTTATAAGAAAGGACATAAATTGTTACTAAAATTATTTAAAAGTTGTCATTATAACTTTTTCATGTCTTTAAAGGAATTATAATTTTGTTTAGAAAAGTTATATAAGATTTACCTCTTTTATATAAAAAGAAACAAAATTATACGAAACCGTGCACCTTTTGCAAAGAATCACCGCCAACCTTTATAGTCCTCTAATCCTACTTATATTATTTTTCAGTTTAATCGAAACTCACCCAATTTCTACCCATCAATATATCTTCTTTATTATTTTATTTTATTTAACCAAATCTAATAAAATAAATTTGAGTTTTTTATAGTTTTATTTATTCTATTAAGACTGTATGAATAATTCTAATTATTGTTTATTATTTAATATAATGAAAATTTTGACTTCAATTATGTTAATTTAAGCGAAAACAAATTTATTTAGTTCTCTTAAAAAAGAGAGTAAACATTACAGAAATCTAATCTCATTAATATTTTTACATACATAATATAATATAATATATATATATATATATATATATATAATATGTAAAAGTTTTTAACAAAAGTAAACTAGTCAAAATTTATCTTACCATAGTTGAAAAAAAGTGGCGATCTATACCAATATTATTTTGATAATAAGAAAAAAATCACATGTGTTTAAAGATTGTAATTCGTTACTTGAGATCTTAAACTTATTAATAATTAAATTAGAACTAAAATTTTTAGTTATTTCTTGTTTTAATGTAAATAATCATATTGTGTGCAACATCTTCCATTTAATTCAGTAATCTTATTTTGATAATCTTTTCATAAATGATTTTTTATTGGAGCTGCAGAAACAAGAATAGTTAAAACAAAATAAATCAAACTATCAATCAAGTAGAATGTTTTTTACTAAAAAATTGATGATAGTCAAATGACAATTAAAATTCCGGTTATAAAAAAATAAACAATACAATATTTTTTCTTCTATATTCATAAAACAAAGAATGTTCTTCTATAAAAGAACATTCTTTTTTACAGTTATTTCTTTTTAATGTAAATAATCATATTGTGTGCAACATCTTCCATTTAATTTCGCAATCTTATTTTGATAATTTTCATCATATTAAATGATTTTTCTATTGTAGCTACAGAATCAAGAAGAGTTAAAATAAAACTAATCAAACTATCAATCAAGTAGAATGTTTTTGACTAAAAAATTGATGATAGTCAAATCACAATTAAAATCCCGATTATAAAAAAAAATAATACAATATTTTTTCTTCTATATTCATAAAATAAAGAATGAATATACAAGAAGCTCACGAGATAAATTATTAAACTAATCTTTCCACTATAAGAAAAATGCATCATTAATAACCAATTTTAGTGACCAAAAGTTATCGGTCACTATAGTGACCAATTTACAAAATAAAAAATTATTAATTACTAAAATAGTCACTATTATGAATAAAAATTTATAATTGGTCGTTAAATTGACCACTAATTAAATAGATTAATTTAGAAACTAATACCTTTAGTAGCGAAAACCTTGGTAGCTAATGTTTAATATAAATTTCCTTTGTAAATCAAACCTTAGTAACTAAAATATATAAACCAATTTAGAGACCAATTAAATTTTTTTTTATAATAGTGACTATTTTAGTAACCAATAAATTTTTATTTTATAAATTGATATCTAAAATAATCTATAATAACTAACAATTTTTTATCACTAAAATTAAATGTCAATGATACATTTCATTGTAGTGTTCACTATCAAGTGAGACGAGAAATAATTATCTTTTTTTTTTCTTTAAAAATGGAAGAGAAGATATAAAAAATTTGAGAAAAATCAATGAAGAAACTCAAAAGAAATGAATGAAAAAATAAAAAATATCTTAATAAATCTTTTATTATATTTGATTTTTTATTTTATTATTTATTAACGTTAAATATTATAATTTATGAATGATATAAAAATATTTAATTTAATTATTGTTAATTTTTATTATATTACATATAAAAATAAATAAAAATTCAAAATTTTTGGAGCCATAGCCACCAGTCCCTTGCAAGCTCGGCCACTGGTTGGAAAAATCTTTTATTGTGAGGTTCAACTTTTGACAAAATAAAATAATAATAAAGAAATATCCCATAGAATAAATTTGTAACAGTAACAACTTTTTAATTATTTAAGATGGTAATAAGCACTAAAACTATATATCATTGGAAAACAAAATAAAGTAATACTAGTAACATGATGATTTTACTAATAAGTTTGATTTAAATCAAAATAGATTAGCTTTGAAAATGATATTGTGATGGTTTAAAAAAAATAAAAAATAATCTGTCATTATTATTCCACATGACACACCATACTACTTTGTTATACAAAGTTGTTTTACAAGTTAGATTTGATATATATATTGAAAGAAGATATTAAAAGAAGATATAGAAACGTTTGTAAATTTATCGCAAAACTAAATTTATGATGATTTTAGGTAAGAAATCTATATTTGAATTTTATCACGATTTTTTTGTGTGATTATTTGAAATATATTGATTTAATATTTTAAAAAATATTAATTTTTTTAAGAACACAGCTAATAAATAATACTAAAAATCTAATAGAAATTATCAACTTGTTAAATTTAGTTTTGGCATGACTATAATTTAAAAATAAAATTAGAAACTTTTATTTTTATTAGTATTTTATAAATATGTTTTAAGTAGTTTCCTATAACAAATTATTTTCTTATTTTAATGGAGGATATAAAAAATTAAAAGTTACCGAGAATATTTGAAGTCTTTTGGCACTTAACATGTTTTAGTTGATATTATTTTTAGATTAGTTGAAGTGTAAGGCTTAAGTGTATTTTAATTTGGTTGTGTTTGTTTATAATTTTCAGTGAGTCTATTTTAATTTGATTGATTGTGTATTTAAAAATGCTCTTTGTGAAAGGAAATAAGTAAGTAGAACCCTTGTTGTACATACTCAAATTGGTCATTATTTTGTACAGAATCAATAATATGTTGCAATCTTATATCTATATTTTGAGCATGAACAAGAGTCTTTATTTGGTTAATGTATCACATGGAAAAATTATGGCTTTTCTTTATTTGTCTAACTCTTTAACATGAATCTCTTATTTTACTTTTAGAAAGAGATGTGAACTTATTTTAATATTTTATTATTTTTATATTTCAATAAACAACTTAATTCTTTAATATTATTGTACCATGTTTAAGTCCAATGGCCAATAATTTTTAGGGGTCAGAATAATACATTCAAAATTTATATATTTAATTATTGTCACTAATACAATATAATAGAAAATTATAAATTAATACATAATTTAGTATAACGGTACATTCTATCTAAAAAAAAATCACACATTGAATATTCCTATGTTTGAACACGTCTTGTCGGATCACGTTCCAAATAATAAATACAAAACTTTTCACTTATAATTATTCTTTAAACCTTATAAAATAATTCATCTAATTGAACAATTAAATTATTAGTATCATGTTTCCTGATATGTAAAATAGTTTGAATTTATTCTTTTAAAAAATAAATTTATTCTTTTATTTTTCATCAAATATATATATATATATATATATATATATATATATATATATATATTATAGCCACAATTCAAATTTGGTTATGAAAAAACACAACACATTATTTTTTTCATTATATTCATAAAATTTAAATATACAAAGGCTGAAGAGATTTAAATGATAACACTAATTCTTAAACTAGTATTTTATGGTAAAGTGAGACAAAAGAGAGTTTTTTTTTTATTATTCAAGAATATTTAGAATAGTTTGAATTTATTTTTTTAAAAAATAAATTTATTCTTTTATTTTTCATCAAATAAATATATATATATATATATATATATATATATATTATAGTCGCAATTAAAATTTGGTTATAAAAAAATACAACACATTATTTTTTTTCATTATATTCATAAAATTTAAATATACAAAGGCTCATGAGATTTAAATGATAACACTAACTCTTAAATTAGTATTTTATGGTACAAAAGAAAGTTATTTTTTTTATTCAAGAATGAAAGAAAATATATGTAAAAATAAGAATAAAGAAAGTTACTTTGTGTCTAAGTTACTTTTTTCTTCCTAGATAAACAAGAGAACATATGAGAATAGAAGAAGGGTATAATATGTGGTAAATTCAAAAAATAATGAAAAAGAAAATACAAAATATTTTAATTATTTATTATATTATATTTTATGTTTTATTATTTATTAACATTAAATGTTAAATGTTGTGTTATAAAAGGAATAAATATATATTTAATTTAATTTTCATTAATTCTTAATATGTACATTAACATATAATTTGAAATTTTGAAAGAACTTTAAAAGATGTCAAAAAAATTTTGCGAAGTCATGACTTTCTCCGGTCTCTTAAAACATCCATGGCTTCCATCAGTCTTTTAGAACATCCGGTAATGTTTAAGCCCAATATTAACCTATTTAAATACCTTAATATGAAGTATATGCCTTGAATAGATTAGTTATTAGTCAAATCAGATTATAAAAAGAAACAAAAAAAACTAATTCATGGCTAAACAAATATGTAACTAGTGGCGGCCTTTATAGGGACTAAGGATTATGGCTCTCTCAAATTTTTTTTATATATAATATTTTAATGTATAATTTTAAATTTATTTTTTAGAATTATAATTTATATATTTAATATTTTAATGAATTTGTATCCATAGAAAAAGTTTACTTTGGATTATTCACATTTATTTTTCAATTTTATATTTTAAATATTTTTTAAATAAAAATAATTATTTTATTAATATTATGATAAATTAAAATTAATTCAACCAAAATTTTGACACTATAGTATTAACCGATAGTCTGCCAATATATGTAACAGTAACATCCAACATAGGTCAAAGAAATTATAAAAATTAACATGTTTAATATAATTATTTTATTTAACTAAAGATGTAAAAAATAATTAAATAACATGTTTACAAGAATGATATTTTTAGCTATATATCCTTATAAATTCTTGAAAAAGAAAATGATGTCAAAACAAATATTTGCTAAACATGTTGGTAATGTCTGGTAAGAGAAGTTAAAATCATAAAATAGAAATAAAAAGGCTATAAATGCAGAATTCCAAATTCAAATGTTACATATTAAATGTTAGAGTTGAATGCAATTATTTACGAAATGATTTCGTAACTGCTAAAATCCATAAAAATGTTTTACCTCCAACGTGAATTAAATTAGTTAAATATTAACTATTCCATTAACTCCTTGATATAAGATACCATTAAGGAAATGTATAAATGAATAAAACTAATTAATTCAGTTTACTTTGTTGACTATTTAAAAAATGTTACCATTAATGATTTATAACTTTTTCATTGATAAAAAATATTTATACTCAAAATATCTAATAGAGATCAGTAAAAAAGAAAATATTAATACTATACATAATTTGTAAAATACTTTATAAAATTGACCATTGATCTTTGTAACTACAACATTAAATACTGGTAAAGAAAGAAATGGCATACAATTCAATTGGTAACTACTGATTCCGTATGTTTAAATTTATTTTACAATAATATATAACCACTTTTTAGCTACTTTATAGCTGCTCAAGATCAATGAAAGATCAAGGTTAGCGAAGATCTGATATATAGTAATTATCTCAAGCGTCATTCACATACAGTATATAAATGCAAAACAAGTGAGAAAGGCAAAAATAAAGAGGGATTGATTAAAGATACACCTTATATATAACTCAATATATTTAAGTATAAATCTAAAAACAGTGCATATATACACTATAAAAATGGTTCGGAACTTGCAAGTTAACTAAGTCCATCATGGATTAAGATCGGGTTAGGTTGAAAATATTTTACAAATTTAAATTCGAGTTAAATTTTATCCGTTTCATCTAGAACCGGGTTCACCCGAGTCAAACCTATGGTGAGTCAGGTTGGTTTATCAACCTGCAAATAAAAGGTCACATAAGTGTTTTTTGTTAAGTTGAATTTTTCATTTGGGTAATGTTAGATTATTTTTTTTAGCAAACACATAAATAATTTGTATTTTTGTGATTTTAGTTTGTATTTGAATTATATTAAAATTTACTTAGATTTTAATTTAAATTATAATTTAGTTTTGACGGCAAAAAAAATTAAAAAATTGTATGTTTTTTAATTAAGTGATCCCGTGAGCCAAAGCGTTTAATCCATTAACCTGTGATGAGTGAGTCGAATCGGGTTTAAATTTTTTTGACTCGTTAATAAGTGAGTCGAATTGGATTGACTTGATCAACCCGTAGTAGATCGAGCCAAATCGGACCAGGTTACCCGCTTTTATAGCTCTAATATATACACTACATTCTCCATAATATTTATCAAATTTCTTTGGATTAATTCTACATGTGTTATTCAAGATCCGATCCAATTTATGCTGTTGTATTATTTATGCATTTTACTTATTCTATATGACTGCTAATTCCTCTGTCTCAGCCTATTATGCTGCTTAACTTGTTTATATACGTTCTCAGTATATAAATGAATTTTTAGATGGTTAAAATTGTAATCAATGTAGGATAGATAGAGTATAATATTTCTTAAACGTGATAAATTTATTTATTTTTATTAAAATATGTATATTATAATTTGTGATTGATTATGTAAAATTAATTTATAAAATAAGTGATTATTAAGTTCTAAATGTAAGTAGGTAATAAGAATACACCTTACAGAAAAAAAACATAATAAAAAAATTATATAAATTTAATAAGAATGTACTTACATGACTTCCAATTCCATAAAAAATGAACTCTCATATTAAGAAAATTTATTAAAAATAAAGATTCAAACATATTTTAACTCTTTTTGATAAGTTTACCTATGTTTACTGTTCATCATGGGTTTAATAAGACTTTATTAATATTTGGTTTAATATATGGAGCAATTGAATTAGCTTTTATACCTTTCCCTAAAATAAAACTGAAAACTCCATTGTAAATTTGTAATGGTCTAAGTGAAGCAACAATACTTGGAGAGTTTATAACCTTTTAAGGTATGTCATGTTTGTTAATCTAACAAGGATTTTATTCATCTTCCTTCTTACAAGGGTTTATGTTTGAAAGAATTGATTTTGATCTCTAAAATGTATCTAATTTTCTCTAAATTTTTTGTACCAAAAAATTTCATCTTAAAGTTATACGTCGTTATACTCTTTATTTAATTGTTTTTGTAATCTAATGAGATTTGCAATTTTCCTTTTCCCTTTAAGACTTTTAGAATTCCTCTGATTCTAGATGTAGTTTATTAAAACTGAAGAACATTTTTGTTCACAATTGAGAGAGTTTCTCACACCTTAATACTTCTCTTGCTCCAACCAATCCGCACCAGTTCCTCATTGTTGTGAGTGACACAAGCGTTTTAATTCACTATAATTCAGATTCATCCTACATGACCCTATGTCTAAGACTTTATTTCCAAAATCGTAATGAGTTTTCAAAGGAATAACAATGGAGATTTTATATACACTCAATAATTCTTTAGCTTCTTCTTCTACTATGGCTTTAATTGCCGCGCGTATCTTCCATTGAGATTTTTTCATCTTTTTTGAAGTTGTGAATGGTCATATATCATCCAAGGACCAATTAATGAACTTTTCTCCGTCTTCTTTGAAATTCAAATTCACCATTAAATATTCATTATTGATTCAATATGCTCAAACTCTAAAAAGAGTTTTCATAATCCTTTAAAATTTTCGCATATTTTTTCCTTAAAAAATTGCAATTAAACACTTTTTTTAGGGTGCAAAGTCTTTCACCCATCTAACCATTTTAGCTTTTTGATTTATGTTTGCTTTCCTATATCTTTATCTCCAAAAGATTATATAATGTATAATGTCACGTTCCTATATATATATATATATATATATATATATATATATATATATATATATATATATATATATATATATATGTGTGTGTGTCTTCTATATATAATCTATATATCTTTTATATATAAGGAAATTCCTTTTTTGAGTGTCCATATTTGTTTTCCAAATTTACCCTTTTAAATATATTTTTTAATTAAAATAATTATTTTTATCAATTTCTCTATTTCTTTAAAACTAACCTTTTTTATTTTGAAAAAAATAATAATTTAACCATTTTTTAATTCTAAAATTACCAATAAAATAAATAAAAATAATTTACAATAAAATTAAAAAAAATTATTTATATTTAATTTCATAATAATAATAATCTTATTATTTTTCACTATCGTAAAAAGTGTGTGCGCGTAGTATGTATTTTTACTAGTCCATATATAATGTGAATTTCTTCTTGACCTTCGTTTAGATAACAAATTATATTAAAATAATGTTTGTGAAAATATTATTAATATTAGTGTCTATCGACTGGACTATTTTTATGGAATGTTTGATACATAAAAAAATATTTTTTCAATAATTTATGTAAAATTTGTTTGTGAACTGTCATTAACTCTTTTATATACTGTCTATTTGTCTAATTTAAATAAAAAAATACCATCACTTTTAAGAAAAAAAAACTACATGAACATTGAATAAATGTAGAAAGGTAAGTCCATAACCATTTCTTATATTATACAATCTATCATGTCCACCAAAAAATTTCTTAATTAATATTCATTTTATTTTATTATATATATATATATATACATGCATATATATATATATATATATATATATATATATATATATATATATATATATATGTGTGTGTGTGTAAAAATATTACCATTTTATTATAACTAAATAAAATTTTAAAAATAATCATTTATAATATATTTTAGCCTTTTAAAAATAATTTGCTTTTGAATTATAAAAACGTATTTAATATTTGTTCTCATATCCAGTATGATACTTTGTTCTTAAAATTGTAAAAGCTATATAAAAAAATATTAACTGGATATTGAGTTTCTTATTTTTCAAAAGTAATTTGGTTTAGTGCTAATTGGTCATTCCGTGGTTAACATCAAATATTACGCGTTCTTTGGTTACATAACAAGATGTAACAAAAGCGTATATCGTCCAATTATATATTAAGGATAAACCAAAATGACATAAAAATTGGAAGGCAATTAATTACATTTATATAAGAACATAAAATGTACAATTACAAAAACTATAAGTTCTAAAAGTGATTTAAACTAAAACCATTCTACCTGGATTGGAATTAGATTCATTTCGGTCATCGAGGCTTTTCATTTTAATAATCCGATATTGGTAGCTTGGAAGATTAAAAATATATGGTTTAGTTGTGTACAAATTACAAAAAATATGAACTTCTAAGGCAAGTTGTTGATAAAATTTGCCTTACATGAGACAAAAGAAGGGTCTGGTGGAATTCAATTCCTAATTTTAGTGTGAAAGATTTCTTCCGCAATAGGTTTCAAAAACCCTAATTCTAGATAGATTCTCTGAATGAGGGTCCTGGGCCTCAGTGTTGGACATATGTGTTTTTTGTTTCATGGGTTTGGTTTATGTCTCCTGTGATTTTTATGGCTAAAAGATCTTTGGTATGCTGATGCTTTTGCACACCAATTTCATAGAGAAAAGTTATATATGCGCTAAATGTTTAAACTCTTTTAATTATTTATCGTTTTTTTTGTATAACAATAATATTTCAACGCAAAACATGTTATTGTGGAAAGTCGAATTCTGAAAACTTTATTCTTTTAGTTCGTTACAAAATAAATGAAAACTAACTTTATTTATTTCTAATTTTTTTTTATATTGTGTAATAAAACATTATTTTTCAAGAAAAGGAATTACATGAAAAAATACCAACATTGTAAACAAATGTTAATTGCGAATTAAAAAAAAAAAACAATGTTAACTAAAATGATCAGAAAATATCACGGAAGATTACATTTCCAAATCATGGCCGAGGATATTCCGGGTTATTTTACTCTAAATCGCATAACTTACTCTAAAACCTATCTAACAATAAAACAACAAAAGAAATTTGAAATTTTATAAACAAGAAAAGTTTGTTATCTGACTGATATTTTTAAATAACGTTAACCTGTCATTAATTAATAGTTACAACAAAATTATTCAATTTCCGAATTAAAAGAGTTAGTGATAAAACAATGTTTGGCAATGGAAAAAATATCACGAGAGATATTATTGCATACTGTACCGTTGGCATATTCAAACCCGTCTAGCAGCCAAAGTGCGTTTTTGCACGCATTCACAGTTCTGAATGCAGACCAATCGGGACTATAAAAAGCGACTTAAGGAATCACAGAATCAATTAAACAGTTCAAATCACTTCAATAAAAGCAAACACAGGGAAGCACAGGATTATGGACATACAACCAATTAGCATATGGTTCTTTTGTTCAAGACATCAAGAAACCTAAAACACCAATTCCCAAAACCCAGAATACAAGGTCAAATAATATAATAACACATCCCCACTAAAAATTAATTAAAACAAAACAAGACAGTATGAAGATAAGTTAGACCTAATAAATTATACCAAGGCAATGCTGCTCTCACCACCGGGTGGCTTCCGTACGCCACCTAGGTAGTCTCTTGCTTCCACCTTTCCATCAGCAAAGATGTTGCTGCCACTCATCTCTCGTAGTTTAGCCCCACTCAATGATTTCTCAGCAGATGAAGGTGGCACATCACCTTTGAATATGTCATTCCCAGAAAGTTCTGCATATTTCTTGTCATAGATCTTCTTTGCTGTTTTCATTGGTTCCCCAGCAGCGTTGGTTTCGCTTTGATCTCCATCGGCCTGTACACCAACATCACATCACAAGCCACTTATTTAAAGATGCCCAATGATAAATGCTAAACAAAAACATCATTCTATGCACTATGCATGAAGAACATCAGCTCCACTTCCTTGTAAGATCATTGCACAAATGACATGTTTGTCTAAAAAATGTTCAATATAAATATTTTTTTGCCCCACCAAGCATAAGACGTAATCTCCTACACTGAAGGCAAACGGTGGTGAGTTCCCCCCACCAAACCAAGTTTTCTTCGCTCACTAGAGATGGATAAGGAACCCAATCTCTAGCTAAGGGGGAAGAGCGCTTGCCCCACTCATGCCAACCAGAGTTGATTAACAGATGCACTCTTTGCACTTATATGTTATTGAAGTATCTAATTTTTAAATTTCTCGGGAGAGTGATAAAAATATGAAAAATATTCATCCAAATAATTTAAGGTTAGCAACTTAGAGTGGTGCATACATGACGTTCTCCAATGCCTATGCTCCCTTTTAACTCAAGTATGCGAGGAGTTATTGGACTGGGTTTGATTTCTGGTGGTGGAGCAAATATGTCATGACCGCTGAGCTCCTTGCACTTCGCATCAGAAAGTTGCTTTTTCAATATAGAGTCTTCACTTTCCAAAGTTCCACTTAGTTCACGCTGCTTTGCCACCTCAGGCAAGGAAGTTGGTTTTTTTGGAGAAATACTCTCTTCATCACCAAAGGAGATATGGCTGATTCCAGCAGTCACTTGCTTTAATTCAACAGTGAACAATAAAGCTCCAAGTTAGCCAAATTTAATAACTGACACAATATGTAAAAGCATCTGTGTTCTTGCATGTAAACACACATATATAAGTACCTGGTACATACGTACTCCAGTCTTATTTGGGTTCGTACTGCCAGCTTCTGAGGGATCGTCTTCTCCATTGGCTACAAATATTCCACTACCAGTTATCTCCTTCATCTTATACTCCGAACAAGGCTTTCTGGAAATTCCACAACTAGATAATTTCAGGCGCAACACAGCAAAGTTGATCTAGGATTCATAATACTGCCTCCCGTCCTTTTAATAAGGACAGGAAGAAATATGATTAAAAATTTAAATTCATATTCATTTCAATGAAGTCTAGAATCATAATAAAGTAGGTACAAGAAAATAAAGAACACATAAATATAAGAAGAGGTAAGCAATGTTCTGTATTATACTTCTCAATTTCCAGGCAATCTCCAAGACTGGAACAAAGAAAGAGAAAGAGGGATAAAAAAAATAGACGAATATTGGAACTTTCAGTGATATGACCCGTTTCCACAAAAAGATTAATAATGGTAGCTCACAAAGTGAGTGAGGGATTAGAACACAGAATATGAATGTGCTGGAGTCGTGGGTTTTCCAGGGATAAGAGTGAAGAGTGAGAATGAACACATCTTGAATTTAATTTCTCGTCACTATTTAAAACCAGCCTGATGTTGTACATGTGACTTCCCCACACTAATGGTAGAAAATATATGAAGCCAAGCTGAACCCCAAACTAGCTCAAATCATCAGTTCATTTTCCAAAACAGAGAACAAGACGTGGTGAAAATCAGGAAGGAGCAAGAAAGCAAGGTTAAAAGATAGATCCGATCATCCAAATCCAACAAAATCAGTCAATCTCATTCGCCCCTTTTTCAAACAGCCGCTTCAATTAAGGGGTCAATAAGTAAAATAAGGAGATACTCCATAGAAAGATTGGGACCAAAAACAGAAACAAATTATTGATCATACATCAATGACAGAAACAAAGGGTAAAAATATACAAATTGTGTATATCTTGGAGAAAAAAGAAACAGCCCCTTTTGAAATTTCAAAACAAGACCAAACGGGTTAAAAAGTTTTAATAATAAAAAAAACTGATGAGAGAGAGAGAATGGACTAGATCTCACCGTTTGTTTAAGCTCTCGACTTCCTCATCGGTGACCTGACCCCCAAATACGACCTTCCTGATCCCATCGGACGGCTGAAATTCCCCGATAGAAGATAAATAAATAAAGAAGTTTTAAAAGAAGCGAAAGAAGAAAGAAAGAAAGAAAGAGAGTATACCTGGTGAGAACGAGAGGCGGAGGAAGGAGGAGGTGGGGAATCAGAAATAGGAGTTTCCGACCAAGTAAGCAGATCTGCTGTTGAAGTGTGTGGCTTCCTCACCGGAGTGCTTCTCTCCATATTGCTGACTAATGCCCTGCTCGACCAATTAATCAAACCTTATTAGCTATCACTCATTCCTCGCTCCCTCCCACTCCGGTCTACAAAATCTCCCAATAAAACAAAACACAAAAAATGACAACATAAAAATGGAAGGGGGGACCGTGCCTGTTCCTGGGTGCCCGAGGTCGTTATGTCAATCTTCAGCCAACAAATGACGACGATGACCTCCCGATCTCCAAGATTCTTTTTGTTTGCTCAATGGTAGAGAGGAACACACCAGAAAGTGAATTTATTTATATATATATATATATATATATATATATATATATATATATATATATATATATATATATATAAGGGCAGGTAATCTTAATGGGTAGAAAAAGAGACTGGTGTGTAGAGTAGTACAAACAAAGTAGAAGCTACTCCTCTTCTGTTTCAAAACAAAGCAAACGCCAACCACGCACACAGACAAACACTTTCTTATATAACCCTTCCGTTATCTTTCTTTCAATTTTTTTTTTTTCAAATTATGTTGTTAATTACTGTTTACTCTCTCTCTCCTTATTTTTGAATCTCAAACAACCCTTGTACATTTGTATTTTGTAACTAGGGACTGTAAGCATGTGCGCCGCATGTACCGCCACATGTCGGTTGTTACAAGGGAGCACAGTAATATTACTTCTTTGCCCTTAACCCAAATGCTACCCCTTTTTTTTCTTTCGTTTCCCTTCTTTAGCAAATCACCCACCCACTTTGTGATGATGATGATGAACTCGATCGATCTTACCTTTTTTTTTTTAATTTCCTACTAAATTTAGTCAAAGATTAACCACATAAGCCAACAGATATGAAAAGCATTGATGTAAAAGGGAAATAATATAACATTTGTGAACTTTGATTTACCAAAAGATCATGTCATAAACATGAACTTTTGCTATAAAAGAAATAGAAGTGAAAATTAATCAACTTTATTCCAAAATGGTAGGTACTGTTTTGAGAATAATAAGAGTTTATGTATGTGGGTGGGTGAATGGTATTCCTCTTTGGCAGGAAACAGAAATGTGGGTGGTCTTAGGGTTGTGGGCAAATTGGCAACTAGTAGGTTCTACAAAGAAGCAATACACATTCCATGGGATCAGATATCTCGTGATGTTCATGTGCAAAAAGTCAAGGCCTGCCAACTAATTTGTGACTTTATAAAATTTTTATTCTTCGGAACAATGGAGGGGGAGCCATTCAATTAAGTGAGCTTTTTCCAGAATTGTGAGATTTAGCTCCAATTCTCTTTTATTATATTTCACTGAATCATAAACCATTCGTGGGACAGAAGCAAAAAACATGAAAAGGTTTCACGTGTGGCAAATGCCCATCTCTCATCAGCGTTGTGATTCATAATGATGGACTCCGTTCTGTCAAAGATCAAAATCCCCTCCTCACATGCTCCCAACACAAGCTTTACCTTTTCAGCTTTTCTCTTCCTTCTGTGGAAAATTTTCAGTACAGAATAAAAGTAATAAATATAGTAAATTACAATGCTGAGGGTATTTTCGTCTCTCGCCATAATTTAGGTGATTGTGGGAATGTAACGGTATCAACTTAACGATAAAGTTATCCGTTAGAAAGCAAACTCGTGCCTCTAGCACTTATTTCCCCCAATATTTCAAATTTTAAAATTCTTTTGCAACTCAATTACACAAATCTCCTTTCCCACGCTTCTCTTTTATGTTTCAAAACGTTATTTAGGATGCGGGTGAAAGTGATGTGTATTTTTTTTTTTCAGTATAATATTAATGACATAAGACTATTTTTTATAAATTTAAATTAAGTAAAATATTTTTAATTCTCTCTGTGTATCTTGAAATCTGATTTTATCCTATTTAAAATTTTAATATGTCTTGGGAAGTGTTATGTGCACCTCTTTTTACTCTTAAGCTCAGCTATAAAAATAAATGAGGGAAAATTACTATTGTATCCCTTATTCCTTTTTTTCCTTCCAATTCCATATTCTTGCGAGTACCAATAAAATACAATCCGAACCTTTTGTATAATTATTTTATTTTATCTTCTAAATAAATTGAAAACTATGTTTTTTTTTTCAAATTAAAATGTGGTACAAAATTAAAAGTATTTTTATATGAACTACTAGTTTTAAAGTGTATACCAAGAATCATTATCTATTAAATCTAAAGCGTTTTGTATTCTTTACAAGATAAGAAAGATAAATAAAAACTTAAACTATAAAAAAATTATTCATAAAGACTAAAAACGTGCTAATAAATATTTTTTAAATATTACGTTGATTGAAACCGCAACTATTTTTCACATTACAAAATCCGATGAAAATAATTATAAATATAGTATAACACACACACACACATATATATATATATATATATATATATATATATATATATATATATATATATATATATATATATAACTGTAACACTAACAAATAATAAATTTTAATATGTTTTAGTCATTAACTTTTATTATTATTTTCATTTGTTGTTATCGTTAGGGATGTGGGTGCGGGTAGGGTACAATAATAATTCCTCTCTACCTTACTTACTAAATAAATATATGTCCCGTATTCATATTCATCGTATAGATATCTGTTATGCGAGTATCAATATATTTTTTTAATATTCATGAATATCCACAGGTATTCGTAGATATTAACAAAAAGAAAAATTTAATATTTAACAACAAATTTTAATTATAAGTTTAAATAAAAATACAATGTATAACATTGTTAAATTTTAAATAAAGTGCAAATAACTCATATAAATAATGTTGAATGACAGTTTATAAATAAATAAAGATTTTTTTTTTAAAATCAATTGATAAAAAATAACTCATTCAAAATCAATGTGTTAATATTTTAATATTTTTTAATTTAAATTAAAGTATAGCAGGTACGGGTATCCACGAGTCTGAATACTCGTACCCGTCCTGTTAACATGCGGGTATAAAAATACTCGTACTTGTTATCTGTGGGTATCCATTTTCAATATTCACTTCTTACCTATTGCGGGTTTTATTCGCGGACACTGGCAGACCATAGTGTTGACATAGGGGAGCCATGGCTCCCCAACACTTTTTTTTCTTCTAATTTTTTATATATTTTTAAAGAATATTTTATATATTATTAATTTATTTATATTAATTTAATTTAAAAAAATATTTTTTAAATTTAAAAATTATCTTTTTCTTCTTTATTATAATTTTTTTACTTCTTTATTTGGTTTTTCTTTTTTTCGTGTTTCTATCTCTTTCTCTTCTTTTATTTTTATCTCAATTTTCATCATCAATTTCTTATTATTTTCAAAATCAAATTGCACCAGAAAAAAATTGATGAGTTAAGGAACATTTTGGATTGAACAATTTCTTCTTTTGGATTGAACAATTTCTTCTTTTGAGTAAATTTATTTTTTACTCTTTTTCTTCAAAGCAATATGTGCCTTTTTTTTATGCTCTAGGCATATCTCTATCGGTTAAAGATCATAAAAAATCATCCTCTAATTGTTCATCAAACTCTTCTTTGTGTAGATATAGCTATTTTAGGCTTTTAAGTCGTGTAAGGGAAAAACACGATTAAGAATATATAAGGTAAGGGAATGTAATAATCTAGAAGTTATTATTTTTCTTAGAATATTGAGTCTTGGTTTTAAGATTTAATTTAGAATATTCCTAATTTAATATTTTTCTAGATAGGTGAGAAGTGACAAATTTATATTAGAAAAATTATGGTAAAGAGTAAAATAATTGATTTTTTTTTTCAAGTGGAAGGCTTGTGATGAAGATGAAAAAAGTACATCTATGTCATATAAACTTGAGAAACTTTATGAGAATTCAAATATTGAAGAAAATGAAAAACAACTCTCTAAGGTTCCTAAACTTATATATAATAAATTTTGAAATGCTTTAGAACGTGATCCCGAAAAGGTAACTTTTGCTTTTTTTTAATATATTATTGTTGATGATAAATTTTATACTACTTTTATATATATATATATATATATATATATATATATATATATATATATATATATATTTTTGTCATATTTTTTGAATTCAATCGTTATGAGTGCTTGTTTTGAATAGAGAAAATGAAACCTTTTTTTAACTAGAAAAAATAATTTATATATAACAAATATAATTTGGTCCCCTTAAAATTTTGGTTGAAGTTCCGCCACTGTCTGCGGATACCTACGAGTACGAATTTTTAATTTTTTTTTACATCCCTGGTTATCATAGTAATTAATATATTTTTGTCCGGTCTCTCTAACATTAATTTGCATAATCTATGAATATTTTATTTTGTGAAATAGTATATTTGTGGTTATAAAGTGATTTAGTAGTAAAATTAAAAAGAAAAATGAGAGATGTTGTGGGTTTAATTTCCCAACTAGCAAAATATTAACAACTAGCATTAATAAAAAAAATAAAAAGCAATATATATATATATATATATATATATATATATATATATATATATATATATCTCTTTTTTTTTTTTTTTTTTTTTTTTCTATATATTAACAAAATTCACACATATATCCTGTGTATTTTACCTCTAATCATAACCTTGATTGTACTTATTTCTTTTTATGTGGTTATGTTCAAATGGTGTATTATCAATTTCAGTTAATAAAATAGATTTTAGGTTTCACATTTCATTATTTTTATTCTCCTTTAATATTTTATCTTGTTTATCTTTTTCACATAAAAAGGTTTGACTCTTAATCTTAAGTGTTCAATCGTATAAATCATTCATTTACTAGATTATATAAAAACTTATCATTCATTTTTTTTTATTTGAAAAACTTTTGTTCTTGTAAAACAATTTTCATTATCTCTCAACGGTTTGACTATTTTTTATATTTGAAAAGTTTTATCAAATTTTCAAGGTATTTTTCATTTTATCATACTTTTAATTATATTTTTTTATTGTGCGATTTTATTCAATGATGTATCAAATCCTTTATCCTTTTCACTTTTTAAATGTTTTAGTTTATTTTTATTATGTAAAATATTGTTTTGATGATTTTTAAATAATTTTTTTATTTTCTAATTCTTTCTTAAAATTTTAACATCACAATTGTATTAACACATTTCATTTATTATAATATAATAAGTTAATGTTAATGTCATAAAAAATATTTTATACCTTTCAACATATATTGAAGTTAAAAAATGAAATATTTATGTCAAAATGTGAATTATTATTAGTTTAATATTTTTCCTCTATATAATTTTGTTCAATATAATATTCATGAGTCTATAGAAAAAGAGATTAGTTAAGAGACATTTGAAACATTTTTAAACTTTAATATTCATTTTACTTTTATAATTTTATAACTTTATCAACTTTGTTTCATTAATGTATACAAAATTTATAGATGCTTTGATTGTGAAATTTTATTTATATCAATTGCGAAATATTTTATATATTTTATATTCTGATTTGAAATTTATATCATTATAATTTTGTTTAAAAATATTTCATTTTTAAGATATAAGAATATATTTTTTTTATATTGAATATTTGATAATATCATATTTTTTTATGTGATTTTTACTTTTCATAAAGATGTAATTTTCAATTTTTTTATAAAAAATAATTAATTAATATTAAAACAAAAAAAAAACAATAATGAGCGAGAATATATAATCATTATCCAATGAAAATAAGGTGGAATAAATATCTTATACCCTACACTCTCCTCTTCAGTTTCAATAATAATAGGATTAGGGATGGCAAAACGGGCCAGTCCAGCCCGCCTGTGGCCCAGCAAAAATGGGTCGGGCGGGGCTGACCCACCACCAATAAACGAGTTGGATATTGTAACCCCTCCCGTCTTAGGGTGGGCTAGCGGGCTAACCCGCCTTTTTTTTAATTTTTAATTTTTTTAACATTTTTTGAATTTTTGTTTATAAATCTATTATATATATAAAAATTTATTTATATAATATAAAAAAAGTATTATTTTTTAATTATTTTTAATTTTAAACATAAAAAAATAAAAAAAAGGTTGGCGGGTCAGGACAGACTGACCCGTTTTGGCCCGCTAAACTGGCGGATTAGGCAGACCGGGTTACGTCGGATTGACGGTTTAGAAATTCTAACCCGACCCACCCTTTTCTTGACGGACTGGCGAACCGATCCGGCCGGTCTGACCCGCTTTGATATCCCTAAATAAGATTTAAACTTTGTGATTATTTCTTACTGAATTTAGCCTCTTTTTCCTTTATACCATTTCTATCCTTATATTTAACGGTTAACCTTTTAAGTTTCCATCATCTAAACATTTATTAATAATAATAATATTAATAATAATAATAATAGTAAAAAAAAAATTTGAGTTTAAACATTTAAACATAATAATAATAATAATAAAGTTTGAGTTTTGTAACATTTGTGTTGTGTATATAATTTTTTAACTTTTTTTTATCCTTATATTTTTTACTAACTTTTAAGTTCTATGATCTAAAAAAAACCCATAAGTATTAAAAGTGTTTATATTACATGGTCATAACAATTAATAAAAACTAAAATATTTTATAACTATTTTTCGACATATTTTGTTATACATTTATTTTTATTTGGATGGAAAATTATAATTACTTTTATTATATATGTTCCTGCAGAGAACAAACAAGAGGTTAGACACAAGCGTCACCTTATCATTTAGCTCGTTATCTCTTCAGTTGGCCTCTTCCCGGTCGATACATGTCAGCTTGGACCTAGGAGGGGTTACCTGCATAAGAATCTCCGAAGCTCAAGTAAGTCAAAGCTCTCAGAGAGTCAAATCAGTGATTAATGAATGCGTACCTTTAAATGATGGGGTCCACGTGTATTTATAGGGCATTAATGACGTTTTGACCATTTCATGGGCTGGGTTTTGTCATGGGCTGTAGTTTGGGCCATGAATGGGCCTGGGCCCCAAACCAGGCCCTTGAGACCTATTGAACGCGGGGCATCGATGTTAGTTAAAGTTCATTGGAGTAGTCGGTCTCGACCGGCTACTTGCCTAGATGGCTTGTGTTGGTGATGTCCGGGTACTAGGTGGTTTCGATGTGCACACTGTTTACTTGGTTGAGTTTGGCTAGGTACGGTACAATATACTTATACAATTATAAGACTAATTTTGTCACAACATATTTTAAAGTTATTAACATTTTAAACATTTATTCGAACTATCTAAGACAATTATTATGAAAGTAAACTTTTATTTTAAAGTTACCACTTTTTTATATTGTGATCATATGAAAGTGATGATAGTTGTAACTAAGGTTGGCGAATATGATGTTTTAACATGTATGTGTAAATAGTTTAAAGCCAATTTTAACTAAAAATATAGTAAGTTCAATTTTATCAAATGTGGTATGCCGTCTTAGCTCAGTGGTAGAGCGCATGGCTTTTAACCATGTGGTCGTGGGTTCGATCCCCACAGACGGCGTCAAATGTGAATGGAATGTATACTCTACATATACTATCTTTTTTGATCAAAACCAAGAGGGCGACAAGAGTGTCTTTTGCAGATATGCCAATTCCCACAGATGGCGTTAAAGGTGAATGGAAATATGTGGAGGAATTTATACTCTACATATACTTTTTTTTAATATTTTTATGTCTTTAAGTATAATTTATTATTATTTATCTATATAGGTCTAGGTACCCCATGTTGAGGAGATAGATTCCCTAAAAGAGGAAAATGTTAGACTGAAAGAGGAGGATCAAAACCAAGAGGGCGACGAAGGGGAAGGAGAAAGAAGTTCTTAACCTCGTGAATTGTAGGCATCCCTTCATTGACAGAATCACTTAACCTCCTTCCAAGGCAGTGGAAAGCCCCTATGGTATGCTATGATGGTAGCACGAACCCAGATGAACATGTGTAAGTCAGCCTTTACTCAACACATGACTCTGTCTTGTACAAAACAGAAGTCGTCATAACATGATACAATTTTAGTTCACTTCATTCAAAAATGAAATCTTCAAAGCATGGTACGATTTTAGTTCATTTCATTCATAACTGGAGTCATCTCATGTTGTGATGATTTCACTTTATATATTTTTAACAAAAGTCGTCATTACCTTACATGACTCTAGTTCATCTATAGTGGAATCAATTCAACTTAACACGACTCCTTAGTTATGAAGTCGTGACAACTTGACACAACTTATCCATGTGCGATTTTTTTTTTTTAACTTGCATCATTATGGTTATTTCAACATGAAATTAAACTAGATTGGTGAAAATGATAAAAATTGATATAAGAAAAGTTTAGAAAATACAAAAAGAATAGAAAGATTGTAGAAAAATAGTGAATTTATTTGAATTTAACCTTTTTCTTTTAGATTTAACCATTTTTTTAAATTTAACCCTTTTTAATTATAAAAATATCTTAAAAATGGATAAAGATAATTAAAAAATTTATTGATAAAGATAAAATGGATAGTGATATATTCATTTAAAAAAAGTTACTTAATAGTTATTAAAAACAATATCCTTTATTAATAGTTATAGATAATAATAATAATAATAATAATAATAATAATAATAATAATAATAATAATAATAATAATAATAACGAAATACATAAATAAATAATATTAAACTTTGAGATTTCACTTAAAAAAATATAAGGTCCAATTCCAAGTTCTAATGTCTCATTGAAAAATTATTTTGGAATTGAATATCTGGTAAATAAGAATACCTAAAGCGATGTTGTCAATTTTCCCACTTTTTCAAATTTTTAATAGCTTATATATTCTCTCCTTTAGAAATATATTTAACATTACTATTCTTTAAAACATATAATAATATTTATTTCCTGAATCCGAGCAACCATATATGTGGCCAGAACTTGGGTTATTTCCAACTAATAACACCAAACCGAATGATTATATATCAATCCTTTGACCTCCATCCATTTATGAGGTGTATATAATTTGGTGCCATCTAAGAAAAATAGGAAAAACAATATTCACAAAAAAATTAAACCAACCAAAATCCAATTTCTTAGACTTAATTTTAAAATTGACACAAAATTATGTATTACACATTGAAAGCATTAGTAGTAGTATCATTTTAGGGCGAAGGAAAGATGGAACAGAAAGAAACCATGCGTGAAAAAATATGGCATCATGTCCCACACTTTAGTGCAAACCTAACTTGAAGCACACCTAACCAACACAATGGAAAGGACGATTCCTTAAAGAGGCCATAAGGTGAGTCTTCTACTAGGTTTTTATCACTCTTCATTTCCCTCCACCATCTACCCCAATTAAAATAATACTTAAAATTCTCATTTATATGTTACCATATTGTGATGATATTCGATAAGCAATTAAGAAAAGAACACGAGCACGAGTCTTAAAATAAAGTAAAGATGTCATCAATATAGTATTGTAGCATGTGAAGTTATGGTCAACTCGAAGCAATAGTTGGAATTTCCTATGACCAGGGAGCATAGAAATTCTATTTAATTTGTTACTCTGACTTCAAAATTTGAATTTTTACTAGTATTGTCAACCCGATTCACCATATTTAAATATAGGATTAAATATGTTGGTTCTCCCTTAATTTTAAGTAAATTTTAGAACTAGTTAATCTTGAAATTTTGGACCAATTTAGTCTTTAATATTTTAAAATATGTAGATTTAGTCATTTTAATCAAAATTTGGTAGATTTATTTGATGTTTCGTACACAATTCATGGTTGTATTTAAGTTGTTTATACTGTTTGACACATTTTTGCTTTAATGTTAAGTCAAATACTATTATGAAACGCGTTTGAAATGTCAAATAAACTTAACAAAATTTGATTAAAATGATTAAATCTACACATTTTAAAAAATGAATGACTAAATTAATTCAAAATTTTGAAATAAATTAATTATAAAATATACTAAAGTGACAAAAACATATTTAATGTTTAAATCTACATGAGAGGAAAGTGTGCAAATCGTATATTTAAATCCACCGCATACAACTATATCAAAATGAAGTTGAATTATCGAACTTAAATATTAAAACAGTTAGATATTGCTAGTTGCTTGTGGTCCTCGATGCTTTAATTCATAGGAGTATCATCCTAATCTATAATTCAATTTTCGTTTTTAATATATAGTATTGCTTAATTGTCATGCATGGGTTGCACTCATCTCAATCGTAGTACAGCGAAGAGACTGAGATGGGGGTAGGTTTAATATAATAAGGCAACAGACGGATAAAAGTATACAACTAGTTGAGTTTTTGTTGCTAATTTGTTTATTGGGAATTGTACGTATTTTTAATTTATATGCATATTTATATAATATAAGCAAAATAGAAAAGTTATTAGTTAATAAATTAATAAAAGAATATCTAGAAAACAGAACATGTATTTTATGAGTTAACGTGAGAATATCATAAAAATTCAATAGTTTTGTTTGTTAATTATCTCAACATTCATTCTTGATTTTGAAATTACAAATTTTGATTTTTTTTTTTTGTAAAGTATTCAAATATTAGTGTATTTGACTCTTTATTTTCGAGTATGTTAACTTATGTTTTTGTTTAAAATTTTATCTCAACAATGTTTATTTTTTACTACGAAATACTGAATCATTAATAATTGGAATTGGGGTTTGGTGTTGTGGATAAAAATTTGATATAATCCTTTTGAAATGGCATTATATTATTTTGATGTATTAATCCATGTTTCATATTTATATCGAGTGTACGAAGATATTATAAACAATTTAAATTTTACTTTAAAATACATTTAAAATACTAAAAATATTTAAAAAAATAGATTAAAATGATTATATATATATTTTTTATTTTAAAATTTTAAAACAAAATTATTCTAATTTAAAAACTAAAAACATAATTAATGTTTAATTCTCTCGCAACTAACATAATTGTTTTGGAAGTAATTCTATTTTTTTTATAATTCTCATAAAAATAGCTTAAAGTATTTTTTGTTGTGATATTTTTATCTGAACCACTCTTAAGTATATAAGTAACAAAAAAAACATTATATTCTTGCCTCCCAAATATATAATATTTTAATGACAGAAATTACTCTTGAATAGAGATGGCAAATAAACCCGTCCCCGTGGGTATTGTCCGAACCCGTCCCCGTTTTGACGGAGAATCCCCGCATTGACTGGGTATGGGTATGGGTATGGGGAATCCCCGACTTTTTCAGTTGGGTATGGGGATGGGTATGGGGATGTACATATACCCG
>Ga0209589_1004223_pt1 | contig 24912 bp, 16 predicted proteins | sample CowpeawhiteBW_FD_187525 | JGI IMG/M metagenome (GOLD analysis project Ga0209589, IMG submission 187525) | Root nodule microbial communities of legume samples collected from California USA - Cow pea white BW (SPAdes) (version 2) | ecosystem: Host-associated > Plants > Roots > Nodule | place: USA...
AATTGTTTTTTTATCTAATTAGAGTATACAATGTAAGAGATGATAAAATTTATAGCAATATAATGGATTCAAAATTTGGTTTTGATTAAGTTTTTCTCCTTTCCTCGTATCTTAGTTTTTTTTTTTCTTTGTTTTCTAGGAGTTGATTATTATTTTTTTATGTCCCTTGTGTGATTTAAGCTAAAAAAATGAATATTGGTCAGTGTAGATTATCGTTGATTTTTTTCATAAGACCTGTCAATAAGATTAGTATCAAAGATAGACAATTGTTATTAGAGGAATGTAATATTCATTTATTTTGTTAATTGAGTATAATAATGATGTTATTGAGAAATGAGTATATTTTGATGAGAGTATATATTGATGAGAATGGATTGAGTTTACATAGGTAGAAGCATATTGGAGGATATTTATAGGATTATGTATCTCTTGAAGTTGAGGTTGAATTTTTGTATCGATTATTTGATTTAATTTTTGAATAAATGAAGATTTTTTTTCATGGATATTAGAAATGATATTTGTCATACCAAAGTTCAATAAATTTCAAGTTGTTTTGATTAAGTACTTATAATAAAGTATTAAATGTGTATTTATAAGTATTTGATCAAGTTAGACACAAGTATTTCATATGTTAAACAAACATCCAATATCTTATGTTTGTATAACACTTTTTCATAAGTAAAATGTTTGAATAATCGATAAAGATATGTATTTTTTAGTATTTAGAGTAAATGTTGAACATTTTAAATGTTTATTTTATATGTGAAAATAATGTTGGCTTCTTTATTTTTATAAGAAAATCCTGCAAATAGATCAATATGTCAAAGGTCTTTTAGAGAACATGTTTAAAGTTGTTCCACGCCAACAACTCCTCTGACTCGTAAGAATGTCAAAACCAAAAAGACTATCAATCTTGTGTGCTCTTTTTCTTACTTTGTTTAAGAAAAAATTGTATAACCTATGCCTAATAAATCATATCATGTACGAGATTTTTACTTGAAGATTTGCATTTAGTGTTATATGCATAATTTTTAATGCATGTCCAAACTTGAACATAGACAAACAATAGTTGAAGAAGATTTTAAGTCACAAAAACTCCAAAAAAGATTTGCAACGATTCTTTTCTTCTCATCACGTATATATAAAAGATTTATTTGAAGAAGAAAGGTTGTCAACAATCATGATGATAAGAAGGATAACAAAGCTCTTGTAATCTTTAGTAATCCTTAAGTTTTAGTTTGTGAGTATGAATGTTATTGTCTTTGCTAGCAAATAAAACATTATTTTTAATCTTATATGTCTTATGATGTTGCCCTTTTTAAGTTAGCAAACCTATAACCATTTAAATCACATTATAAACAAAGCTTTTAGCTTGAAACGACCACACGTTAAAAGAATACTTAATATTTAGATATGAGTGATTGTGCTCCAAATAATACCTAGACTTAATCAATAGTGGTTGCAGTCCAAATAATACTCAATGTTTAGTCAAAAGTGACTAAATCCAAAGAGTACTCATCTTATATCTTGCAATATTAGTCTACCAGCAGAACTTGATTATTTGTATCAATAACTAGACTTAGTTCGAGTTTTCAAACGAATCAATATAAAAATATCTAGTGTAAATCTCTATGTATCCTTATCTATTTAAATTGCACATTATTAATTTGCAATCAACCAAAGAGTGTGAGTTTTGTTGATGATTTTTTAAAAGTGTTTTTTACCATGTGTTTGTTAACTCAAAGTTGCACTAACGATCTTTATCAAACACTACTTTTATGAAAAAAAAATTTAAAATATGTTTGTCAAGTTAAAACTTTGCCTAATCATTATTATTATACCTTGATTTGAGAAATTGTTCAAAATTCTTAAATATACAACTTGATTCTTCCTTCTATTGTATTTAATATGTTCTGACAATCGGTATCAAAGCTCGATCGTTAAAGGGTTAAATGTCTTGCATTGACTGGAGGAAAGATCCAACACATGGATGGTATAGAAAGGCATCTCATTGTAAATGGAGCATCCCTCAGAAAGCCACCAACAATTTTAGTGAAAGGCTACCCTTACTAGAACGATGAGATAAAGACGTACATCAAGTCCACACATTCTCAATTATGGACAATCATAATCAAATGAAATCTAAGACTACTTGAAAATTAACTATGAAAGAAACGAGGATGTTTAGTTAAGGAAAACTACCACCCTCGTATGCCAATATAAGTCTTTCACCATGAAGATGATGGGTCTGTAAATGGCTATATTTGGAAGAATGTGTATTCTTCTAAAAGGGTTAAAAACTTTAGGGCAAAACTTCTCTAAAGCTTTTATGAACATGAAGTTGTTAGATAACATGTAAAATGTTTGGGAACCTAAAACCATTTTCATCTAGAAGGCATGGGACTTGAAAAAACTCATATGGGATGAGCTTCAGAGCGCATGAGGTGCATGTAAGATTTGCCTAAAAGAAAATCCAACTCAAAAAGAGGGAAACTAAAGCTTTGAAAGCTCTAGAGGAGGTGAATCATACTTTCAAGGTTGAGTTAAAACTCTCAAATGGTGAGGAAATATCTAGGATGTTAAGAAAGTTTAAGCAAATGTTTAAACAAAAAGATTAAGACAATGAAAAATTTTCCAATAAAAAGAAAGAAAGGTAATCAAGAGGTCATATGTTATGAATGCATGAAACCAGGCCACATGAAGACAAAGTGCCTCAAGCTCAAGAGAAATCCAAGATTCAAAAAGAGAAGTTTAATGGCTATGTCAGAAGACTCATGGCAAGCACAAAGAATGAAGTAACTTTGAACCTTAATCTTTCTTTTGAAACTTCATCTTACTCATCATATTCATCATATGATTAAACGATAAGAAAGATCTTTCTTATGAAGATCTTCTAGAAAGTTATAACCGAATCTTTGAGATTTGAACAATATTTGAAATGAAAACAAATATTTGAAGTTTTAACATTTGAAAATGAAAAGCTCAAGGATAATTAGTTATCAATGAAAAAATGTCATGCTTAGAATAAACTCACATTACAAAATGTAGAGAAGATAATATATCTTAAAAGTAAAACATTGGTGTACTATACCTAGACAGACCAAGGTAACTGCACGGCCAAGATCGCCTAGGTATAGCCCTACAAATAAAATCAGTACATGAGTAACCAGTTAAGAAGGATCACATAGCGGCCCAAGCCGCCTACTATAAAGGATAGTACATAATAACAAGTTGCTAACTCCAAACTTAGAATATCACAAATAGGGCCCCTAGTATCAATAACCCTAACACAGGACTTGGGCTTGGCCCAGGCCCATCTAGGCTCCGAACGTTGGTCGAGCACAACTGGGATGGCCCAGCCCATAAGGATGGCAGACATAATTAATAATTCTATAAATACGCGTGGACCCCAACAATTAAGAGGTACATTTTCATTAATTCCCTAATATGAGATTTGACTTCTGAAGATCCCTTTGTTGACTTGATCGTCGGAGCCCTCTCCGCAGATAACCCCTTAAGGGTCTGGACTGCCTACTTTAGGAGATTACATGTACAAGCCAAGAAGGAGCCGACTCGAGAGGTCAAGGATTGAGGTAAGGAATTATTTGTGCTCTCTAATCTCTCTTATTTGTTCTCCACATGAACAATTGTGAAAGTGATTTCTCAAAATTCTTGGGAGTTGTAAAGTTTTTAATCTTATTTTTTTTCACAACACTAAACATGCCATAAAAGATGGGCGCACAATCTCTCTTGCAAGATGTAAGGCAACAACAAAGGCAAAATAGCCTTCAGAGGGACAAACCAATAAAGATTATCAAATGTAGAAGATTTTATTTTGTATAAATCTATATGTTAGAGAGTCAGACACAACAAGGACATCAAACGCAGTAAAGTCATTATATGTTGTGAAAGGATCAAATGTAAAGGACAACATACATAAAAACGATTCTTAATTTTATTTAAATATGATTGATTTTTCAAATTCCAATTGATCATATGATGTTATGATCCTATTTAATACTGAAATCTTTCTTGAGTCATTGTTGAATTAGTCAGACACATTAAATGTATCGTCATGAGAATGAATGCATATCAAATGCACTCATATTAAAGTGTCACATATTATAATAAATGTCAACGTTTAATATGACATCATAATGATATAGGAAGACCTAAGGGAGCATAATTGTCTTTTACCTTTTTTTTCTTCATATATTCTTTTTATATTCATTTTTTAATTTTACCTTACTCTTTCACCCTAACGATTTTTTGTGTAACTTTGCATTCTCTATTCTCTCTTTTCTCAAGAATTTTTTGTTAAATTTAGGTTAAATCATTCCAAAGGTTCCCATTTTTGTAGCGAAATCTCAAGTAGGTTCTCCTATTTTTATTTGACTCAATTGAGTCTCTATTTTGGAAAATTCGTTGCAATCAGTTCCTTTCCGTTAGTTATACAGTAACGTGTTAATTATGTGCCATGTGACAATACGTGATTTTTTCCATTTTTTTAATTATTTTTTATTTTTTAATTTTTTTATAATTTTTTAAAAAATATATAAAATTGACATAAAAAAATATAATGTTAGATTGACACGTAGCAATTTTATTTAATTTTTTTAAAAATTATAAAAAAAATTAAAAATTAAAAAAATCTAAAAAAATAAAAAAAATCACGTGCTGACACGTGACACATAATTAACACCTGTACAATAAACGGAAAGAAACTGATTGCAACGAATTTTTCAAAATAGAAACTCAATCGAGTCAAATAAAGATATGAGAACCTACTTGACATTTCATTACAAAAATGAGACCTCTAAAATAATTTAACTTTAAATTTACTATAACACCAAAGCTTTTTTTCATGACTTAACATTAGGGACTAATATATCATTAATAAACTTGACATCATTATTTAAAAGAATTAGAAATCAGAGTTATAAGTGGAAAGTATTTTACCAAGATGTATTGTTTTTTATAAATAGATTTGCACCCACGATACATACAAGCGGAAAAAATATAAGAGAAAACAGAGAAATTGAAGATTAAAAAAATGCAAAATACAAATATCAAAATTGATTATACGTTGTCTTTGTTAAATATAATTATTTATATTGTAACCTTTTATATAATTAATTTTTATTAATAATTTATTGATATTTATATTTTTATCATAATAAAATAAATATAATTATGAAATAGTATAATATAATAAAAATAATAAAATATAAATAATACAAATACTTATTGTTAAAAAAATAATAAAACTATAAATAATAATAAGATATTAACAAAAATAAATAATAATAATAATAAATTTAAATAATAATATAATTATAAACGTAAAATAACATAAATAGTAAATGATAAAAATAATAAAATTAAAGAATAGTTATAAAAATAATAAAATTAAAATTCTTAAGTATTAATAATAAAATTACAATTTAAAATTCGTTACATTAGAATTAAAGAAGAAGAATAATAGAATTAAAGAATAATAATAGAATTAAAGAATAATCATTTAGTCTTTTATAAATACATCATTTTATAATTTTTAAAAATTTATTATATTTATTAAATCACTCACAAACTTTTCAGTTATTTTTTACTCTACTTTTAGGATGTGTTCACTTATGAAAATTGATTTGGAAGAAAGAGAGATGATAAATTAAGAATTAAGTTTAATTGAAAGAAAAACAATATTACCAAATTGTCATTGATGTTGAAAGTAATATAAAATTATATTTAGATGAGTTAAATTTATTTTATAAAAAATATTTAAATGAATAAATTGGAAAAAAAATAATTATTTTAATAAAAACATAATAAAATACAATATATTTACATATTGAAACTTTTTTGGTAAATAGGTTAGAAATTTAGGATATTAATTATTGTTGTGAGCATAATTTTAAAAGTTATATTTTTTTACATTATTATCATAATTATGCAATATTATTAGTGATGATTTGTGTTATTAATTTATATAAATTAAGAAAACATGCACTTGAATCAACTTGAATTAAGAAAACAAAATGAATAATGGAGGGCATTGTGGTAATCTTACACAAATCATCTTCAAATCTTTGCATATGAGAGATGATGAGAAAATAATGGAATTCCTTGATTCCTTTCTTTCCCCCCCTCCCAAATCTCTACATGTGAATACCTCAATCACCCTTAAATCATTCTTCTCTCATCCCTCTAAATACTAAATGGAAAATATCATAGTAAATATCTGCAAGTAAATTAGACTATGCTTACGCTTTAAGGAGATGATTTGAGAGAGGAAATTAGAATAATTTGAAGGAAAAACGAAAGGAAATTGATTTTATTTGTTTTAGCGATAGAAAGTTGAAAGTGATAATATTTTAATATAAATTTTCTTAAAGTTTGTGAATAATTTAATTGATGCGATAAATTAAAAAAATATTTTAATAAATTAAAATATAATATTATAATTTTATCCTTATGGTTAAAATTAATATAAAATAAAATTTAATTAGTTAAAATTAATTTAAAATAAATGTGAATGATTAGTTTTTAAATAAAAAACTAATTGATGTCATTAATTTAAAATAAACTTTGTTGAAAATAATTTTAATTAAATTAAATTATAAGAAAATAAATATTATTAATTAATTAATTATTATTTTCATTATTAATTTAATTAGTATTTTATTTAAATATTTTATTATTTTTTACATTAATATTATTTTAAATAATTTTTATTTCATTATTATTTTTAAATATATTATTATTATTAGTATTTTAGTTCACGTTTCTTGTGATCCACTTGTCTACTGTTGTTTTTATTAAGGTATGAATGGCAAAGTAGGTCAAGCCCAACAAGCCAACCTGTCTACCCAACAAAAAAAGGTGAGTCGGGTTAGGTATTTTAACCCCGAACCTAGAAAAGCCCAACTCATTAGCTCGTCGGACAAAAGTGTAGAGAAAACGCAAAGTGTGGTGGGTCAACCTGCAACACATGTAATTCATTCACACGGGTCCAAAGTGTGATGATTTTGCCCTCCTCTTCATAGCCCTCCTCTTCATAGCCCTCATCTTCTTAAGCCTCATCAACTCCTCAACATTTTCTTCCCTATGCGATACACTAAGCACTTTTACTCCTTCAAATGCAGATTTTATCAATCCCTGAATTTTCTTATTCTAATACACTTTTCAAGGGAACACATTACAACATGTGGTTTAAAATCTCAACCAAATCCCCGTTGAGGAACCACAAATACCCTACGAAGTTATTTCGAATTGTGAGAATAACCATGTGAGCACTAGAGGAAAGCGAGAAATGTGTGATCTGGGAAAGAATCAAGATTAAAATAACACTAATGATTTATGCTATTTCACCATTACATAAAAGAAATTCAAAAAGTGGTAGGTTAGTCCACCAGCTCGTCAGGCCGCTTAATGACTAAACGACTTATCATTTTCAAGTTGTTTTCTCCAGTTGGACTGGCCTGATCTGTTTTCGATGGGCCAATGATAGATCAGGCTAAAACAGATCGGGTTGACTCATTTTGCCACCCCATAATTGAAGGTGCTATACTTCACCAACCTCCACCCACTACTTTGTTCATCTTCTAGCAAAGTACTCCTTCATCGCATGCAACACCTAATCCATCACTTTCGGCGCCGACAAACCCAAAGGGTTCACTTCCGCGTCTAGTTTCTACAACTTCTTAAGGCACTCGATGGAGTTCAACAAGGATTTGATCTTATTGAAGCAGACATCTAGTTCTACAAGAGAGTGGAGGAGTTTTATCTGTCTAGTTTCTACAACTTCTTAAGGCACTCGATGGAGTTCAACAAGGATTTGATCTTATTGAAGCAGACATCTAGTTCTACAAGAGAGTGGAGGAGTTTTATCTGTAAAGTGGAGAATCTAGGAGAGGCTCCTCGTCTGCCCCATCACCGCAAACGTCGCAAACGCCGTGCATTGTCAGGCCTTATTTTTCAAAGAAACCATAATCAATTGTCATATAAGAGGATCAATTCTCATGTCCTTTAATCAATTCCCATGAGAATCAGATCTCACATTACAAAATCAGTTTTGTTCTTATCTAAAATACACTCCTCCATCTCGAACTTATATAACACAAACAACACACTTGTTTCCTCCACCTCTCATTCATGGGTTTTCACTGGGCAATTCAGTAAAAGCATGTTGAGGTGTTTTACTCATTTCATCTTTTCACCTCTGTGTGGATCCATTCTTCTTTCGATTCCGCAAATTGTCTCTCTTAGATAGCATGAAGCAAATGCCAAATGCATTCTCCATTCCATCCGCATGAACAGATGGAACAAAGAGGATGTTAATTAAAGCAATCTCACTCTCCATTCTCTTTCTAATTTTTGTTTCACTACCTCAAATTTATCTTTCAATCGATAAATGTTTTCAAAAGATTATAATCTACAAATTTAATTGGTCATGCGGGTTACATTCTTGATAATTTCATTCATCAACTATCCATAGTACTAGGAAAAAAAATCATAACTTTAAATAATTGAATTTGATTGAAGATAATATAAATTTTTAGGGAAAAATATATTTAGTAGGCTGAGGAAATAAAAAACAAAATACCTAACTAAAACTTATAAAAATGTACCTCTAATTACGATGAAAATCACTGGATTTTGAATGCTCTAAGTAGACGTCTTAGATTTTTTTCAGAACAGTACTTATTCTTTAACGTTTTAAAAGCATTACGTCAACATTTTTAGGATTTAAAAAATATTTTCTTTTTAATTTAAACTAAATTTTTTATACTCTTTTTGAAAAAATATTAGTATGTACGTCCGTAATTAGCATAATTTACTCTGGTATTGATATAATAAAGTAATATTCGAGTTGATTCACATTCTTACAAATAAGCGAAATCTTTATTTCATTTCAAGATAAAATATTCAGTAAAAACTAATAATCTCATTTAAGTATTTAAATAAAAAATTTAATCATATATGTTATTAAATATGTACTTGATGTAATTTATTTATTTTAAAATAATTACTTTTATTAGGCTGCATAATATTTTTTTAAAAGTTTCTCATTTTATGAAGACCTTCAAAATTACACTGCATATTTATGCAACTAGCAATACCTAATCGAAACTTTGACAGAATATTTTCGTTTTGAGTTAAAAGCGATAGGTTGTTCGATGATGAAGAAACGCTGATATTGGCTTCCAAGCACACTCACTCAGGTAACTAAATCTCATTTCATCTCTCAACGATCTATCTAATTGACTCATCAGCTTCGAACTTGAGACCCATTGTTTTTTTCGTCTTCAAAATTGTTTTCTTCTGTGTTTTTATGGGCATGCGAAATTCGTTATGCGTTAGGCTTCCTATAGCTTGCTTGCCATACTAACGTAGGTTGGAGTTTGTGTTTTTATCGCATAGTTTTGAATTTTCTGAGTATTGTGACCATGGGGTTCTGTGAAATGATGGATTGATGGGTTTGGAGCAATTTTTAAATGTTTGTTTGATTTCCTATGAAGGGATCTGTGGGTTGCAAGCTATGTGTTTGGTCAAATGCCTAAGTGAGCTTTGAGATTCCCTTTGGCTATCTTTATTGGTTGGTTTGTTAAATGTTGATTTCTTGTGGTCTGTTCTTTGTCAATGGCTCTATTAATAGTGAATGGCTTTGTTAATTTTGTTTGAAGTGTGGAGCTTCCCTTTTACGAGTTTTAACGAGGTTGAATGCTATAGAAGAAAATAATAATATTACTTTTTCCCTTCTAAATCTCACTACCAAATATACCTTCAGGGATAATAGGGCTTCCTACTGTAATCATGACATTCATTGTGTCTTGTTTAGTGATAATTTAGCCGAGTTTTGATTCTATTTGGCAGTTGCATGAAACTTGATAATTAATTCTTTGTAGAGTTATCAGCATAATGAACTTTGAATATGTATTTTCCCTTGCATTTCTGAGTTGGATTCCTGTGTACAGAAATTTCCAAAACAGATAGTTGTTGATGATTTGTCAACATGAATAAGTTGTTAGACTTTGGGAGGAAAGCCCTCTTTTATGTCAGGGTGCTTTCTGGATATGAAGAGCGAAGAATACGATCTTATAGGCTGCAGCTTGAGCAACGTGTACAACAGGTATACCATTTTCTCTTCTACGTACATTTACATTCTTGCTTGTGTTAGTTTATGTTGTCATTTAGAAAACATGAAAACACACAGCATTGAATGTTGTGAGCCATTTCATGTGAAGCTAGGGCTCTTTTGAGCTGTAATAGCCATGTGAATCTATTTTAAAAATGAAATGGGACCTCATTTTGGATCCAATTGCAATGTATGGAATTTGAATGAATCTAAATCCAACATTGAACGAATTGGATTCTAATTTGGGGTTTATAAGGCCCTGGGCTCTCCAATCTCACATGGACGACATATGAATTTTAACCCTGTAACCTTCATTTTTCATTGCGGTGATGATGAAGGCTGGTGTGGAATTTCTTCTTTATTTCCATTCTGATGTTTTCCCATTGGAAAGGCCCAAGCAAGGAAAGCAGCCATAAATAAAGTACCTGAGAAGATTATTTTATCTGAGGTTCGTCGAATGGTTGAAGAGATGCAAAATTTGAACAAGAAGCTGGAAGAAACTGTAAGTTGTATTCAGGGAAAAATATAAATTTTGGAAATTTAGGATTTATATAAATATATTTTTTCTTTTGAATTTTTTTGAAGTTTCTAATCCTTTTCTGTCACTTATAATATGCAGTCAGAATGTCTTCTAAACAAAAAGTTTTATCTCTTCTTTTTCCCCTGAGAAGTTATACCAACACAACATGGATTTAGAACTTCAGTGTGACATGCAGTCTTTTTTTCCAACTTTTGTTGATATTAAAATTGGACGTTTCAGATTCATATTCTGCCATTTTCTTTTTGAATGGAAGCATTCATATTCTGTGATATTGTATCTTAATTACAATATTCGTCTATTATATGGAAGTTCTTATATGATATTTGATTTATTTTCCACGTGCACAGTATAATTGTTTCATTTGTGGCACTCAAATTTGTTGCATAACAAGATGCACATTCCTTGCAGGAGGCAGCCATTGAAGACTATTTCAAGCCTCTAGACAAGGAAGCTGAGATTATAATGAAAATGCAACTGCAAGGGGAAGAGAGAACATCAGAGATGATGATGAAGGCACTGGAGAAACAAGCTTCTCTTCAACAAGTTGAAGCAGAAAAAAATGCAAGTATGCATAAAGTTGACAACCCTGAAGCCAACCTGGATGATGCTAAGCTGATGGAAGAAGAGAAAGCTTTGGAGGAGACGTTGAAAGAATTGCAACGAGAAGTTTTGCTTGAGAAAGCTGATGCAGGAAGTTCTGATAATGTGCATCAATCAGACAAGTCTCATATCAATTTGCAACCTGCATCTACAACCACCTCTAAATGAGGCTGAGGTTATGTAATTTTGAACCATTGGCGATTCCTGATTTTTGGCTTTGAAATATATTTCAGCTGTGCTGCTGAAATGTTAATCATCCTTGGTGAATTCAAACTAACCAAGGCAGGACTAGGGCATATTTGTAGCTTATTTGTATTACTAATTTTGTTCAATAAAATTTTCATCTTTTGAGGCGTGATAAAATTATGTTAGTGTTTTTTCATGAGACATAGTTGATTAATAAACCTTAAAACGGAAACACCTTCGGAGAAATATGTTTATGCTAGTCTGCACATCTTGATTCATCCTATCGAGAGAGGGTGCATTATGTCAACTAAGATGATTGTATTTGTGGCTAGGCAGGGTTCTTCCTGCACTCCCATATATTTTTGGATTCTCAACAGTATACAATTTGCAATAATTTGCAATGTAAATTTTGTATTTTTAAATATATAATTTAAAATGTATTTTTTTTTATTTTGTATTTTAAAATAGATAGCTTGAAATATAATTTTTTGTATTTTGAAATGTACAATCTAGAATATTAAAAATTATATTTAGGATTATATATTTTTTATTTTAGATTAGGTAATACAGAATGTATTTTTTTATTTTGCATTCTAGTAGAAAGTATAATTTAAAATATAAAATATTGCATTCCATATTTCAAAATACAAATTTTTATGAAAGTGCATGTTGAAACTTTAGAGGTGCAGGAAGAATTATCCTTCTAACTGATATTATACCTCCATAACAAACTTAAGCCCATGGTAGCGTGTCAAAATATATATACTTCATACTAAGTTTTGGGGCGATTCTTGCTGCACTTTCATAATTTCCTGTTGCAATTCATAAACTTTAAAATTGCAATTTTACCCTTTTTATTTTAAGTTTTAAATGTATAATTCGAAAATATTTCTAAATATACAAATTAAAATGTAAAAATTATATTCCAAATTACATTTCAATATATATAATTATGAATACATTTTTTATTTTAAATCTTGGATTGTATAATTCACTATATAAGTTATTCTTTTGATTCATGAGCTACATAAATGAAGACATAAAAGAAGAAGAGTGTTCCTAAAATCCATTATAATAGATTTGAGTAATACGAATTTAGATTATTGTAAACTGTATTTGAAAATTTAGATTTTTTTGTCCACTCTGCTGCATGAGTTGTTATAAACATTTTACACTTGTGATCTATATACTTAAAACAACTATCAATGTGATCCATAGATAAAACTATTATCAATAGTACTGTAAATAAAATTTCTGTCACGTTGTGATTGAAAAATCATGTCCATTGTCAAATATTTGCAGTTTCTGGTCTATTCCCAACCCCATTATTACTTTCTAAGCATTCTAGAATGTTGGAATGAAGTTCGGACACGCCTGTCTGATATTATACGATATTCTCAGAACACACTATCCAATTTTGAAAGAGATTTTTTTGTTTTTGACATAATATTAACATGGTTTTAACACAATGTTAATAATTATAAATTTAATAATTTTTTAAAAAATTCAAACTTGTATTATGATGACTAAAATAAAAAACAAATCTTATACACTCATTATTTTTTTTTTTTTAGATATTAGATAAATAGATTAGATTTATTTTTATGTTAGTTGACAATTTCAGCCGTGTGTCCTACATTTCTTCAGTTTAGTCATATCCGTGTCTTATCCATCTTCATATCTAGGCAACATAGGTTGGAAACACTATTGTTCTTTCTGAGTTGATTCCTAGGAAAAGAAAAAAAGGAAGAATCAAATACCAATCCAACTCCATCATCTGGTAGCTGTTGGATTGAATATATTTTGTTTGTTCATTATAACTTTAAATAAAATAAAATATGATAAATTACAAAACTAGTTAAATATCATATCAATTCCCTTTTTCTGTTGCTTTGTGTTCTTGTTTGCATACAATCAGCAACAAGAACTGATATTGAGCAAAATATTATCTCTCTGTGATGACATAATTTAACTTGATATGCAGCATGTGTAGCTGCAAAATCAATTCTCATTTTCACAAGATTCAAGGAATCTGAGTTGAATATTGTAGGCTTCCTTTAGCTCTGTCAACACCTCTGCAATAGATGGTCTCTGTGATGCATCCCTCTCCACTGACTTTATAGCAATGAAAGCTGCTTTCTTCATACTCAAGGGATCAAAACTTCCTCTTATGTCTTCATCCACTATCTCAAATGCACCAGCCTGCAAGTATGGTTTCGCCTGCAATTGGTAGTTATAAACCAAAAAAATGTAAATCACTCTTTGATGTTAAAAAGAGTTTGGAATGCAATTTTGTTATAGGTTTAAAATAATGTTGATCCACTTAAAGCAATGTGTTTACGGATTTTGTTTTTATATACTCTTTAAATTTGTTATTTCTATCCATTGTGATTGAAATTTTGACTCACGCTTTTATTTTCAACATCTTGTTCATCATGTCCGTTGAAATTAGCTTTTCCATTTATTATGTGTCTTCATATAATAAAATAATTTGTTATGTGAAGTGAATGTTTGTTACATGAAATCATTACTCTGTTGCGTTATGCTTGTTCCCACATTCTTCATTGAAAAGTAAAAGTTTTCAAATCATCTTTCAAACCTAGACCACTTTATGTGATTGCTCAAGCTTTAGGGTTGAGTTGAATTTAACATTTTAACAATAACCATTTTAACAATAAAAAAGAATGATATGTTGTTTACCCATAACACCAAGTTGAATGAATCAGGGTTTCCAGAGTGAGTCAATGGCTCTCTTCCACAAATGAGTTCCAAAAGAACAACTCCAAAACTATATACATCACTTTTCTCAGTCAACTGTTGAGTGGAATAATACCTGTACAAGGAAATTAATTTGCATATATAATTTATTAACAAATAAGCAAAAACAAAAAATTATCAATGGCTTTAATATTTTTTTCTCTAAAATATGACTCTACATTTTGATGAATTAAACTATCATTTTTATCTGAAATGAATGTAAGGACTAGAGTTCAACTAGATGAAATAACAGAAAAAAAAATGTATAAAATTGAGAAATATAATAAAATTGTACATTATCTAAAACCTAAAGAACTAAGATAAAAAAATTACAAATTAATGAATATTTTTCTGATTCATGATTTTTATTAGTTTGGTTCTCCATATTTTATTTTGTATTGTTGTTTCTTTTTCTCTTTGATATACATATCTTTATGAGAGGAGGTCATTGTTGAATAATGATGATTTCTTATGTTACACCTTTACACCAATGCAAAAATACAAAAAGTAATTTTAAAAAAAGCTTTATCATAAATTTAAAGGACATACTCTGGATCAAGGTAACCAGCAGTGCCCTTAACAACAGTGGTGACATGAGTTGCATCTGCCTGAGTTACTTGCTTAGAGAGACCTAAGTCACAGACCTTGCCATTCATTTCCATGTCCAAGAGGATGTTACTGCACTTCACATCACGATGTATGATTCTTGGTTCACTTCCATTGTGCAAATAGTCCAAACCTTTTCAATAAACAAAAATAATTTACACCATGTATTAAATTACTATGTAATAACGCTACTGCATAATTGCACAATTTCCATCTAATCTGGTCTAGTATTATTGTTAGTATCTATATGTTGAGTATTTATTTGTAAGTCTAAGTCTCATATCGAGACAAAATAAGAAATTTGAACAACATATATAAAACAAGGTCCATAAATTTATTGTCTTTAGATTTTGAGTTCAAGGTGTTATCAATCTTGGCTTAAGCCCATGTCTCATTTAGAGTTGAGTCTCAGTGAATCTTTCCATAAAAGACTCATCACTATTTGTCAGTTCTTTCTTGTTCTTATGAAATTTGAAAAGTCTATGTTGTCATGTTTACAAAAATGAAGAATGTATTTTAATTAGGTTTATTCTTGTTTGAGTGATTACAAGACTTTCTTAGATAGGAAAATGAAAAGTATACTCTGATCCCTGAAATCTCTGATATATATAATATATTGATAAGTTTAATCCTTCGTTTAGTTAAATTTCACTTTAGTTCTTGACTAAGGAAGATGTTTTTCATTTTAGTCCTTGATTTAGTTGAAAAAAAACATCAGTGACATTTTTCAAAATTAAGTACTAGAACAGTGTTTTCCTACGGTCAGGAATTAAGATGAGCTGTGCATATTGTATAGAGCAATATGAATATATATTAGAAGATAGGGTAAAATTTTTGTTTCTAATATGATCTAAATAATCACTCTATTATTATTTTGGAACTCATTGTACCTTTTGCTGCATCAACAGCAATTTTCAACCTTCTCACCCAGCTTAAGGAAGTCTTTTGACAACCTAGAGAAGAAAAAAGGATAAAAAGATTCATTTATAATGTTCATAGGAGTTTCTCCAAAGAGACATAATCATATATAAAGATATCTATGTAATAGAGAGAAATAAACTTGTGTTGAAGTCTTTAATACCATAGAGGTGATCAGCCAGGGATCCACCAGGTAAGTACTCATAAACCAATATCTGATGCTTTCTTTCATGACAAAATCCTTCCAAAGACACAAGATTTTGATGCCGGATTTTTGATAAAAGATTAACCTAAGCACAACAGTAGATGTTGGAAAAAGAATTAGGCTTGAGAAAAAAAAATTAGACAAGGCATTTTATCATAGAATACTTGTTTTCTAATCTAGATAAACATGAGACACATCTCTATAAAGTTTCCAGATCTTAGATTCTATCATAGAATAACAGTTTTCCACTTCAGTCCATACATGAAAAACTCTGTTCTCGTCCAAGGAGATAGAACCTAACTCCTAGGTGGCTGGTGGCTGACCCTTTGCCATAATTTCACTATGCACAAATACCATGAAGAATGCAATGCTGTTTATAAGAGAAATTCAGTTAGTGAACCTCATTGATGAAAGAATCAGCACCCAGTTGAGATTTGTCAAAACGAACTTTGACAGCTACAGATTTTCCATCTGGGAGTTTACCAAGATAAACAGATCCAAAACTACCCTTTCCTATGATTTCCTTGAAGTTTCTTGTAGCTACTTTGATTTCTTTGTAGGAAAATACTTTTGCAGCACCCCAGTTCCTCATATCCATTTCTCCTCCTAAAAGACACAAGGATATCAATGTAACACATGATGAAACAAAATGTTTAAGGTAATCATGCATGATGAAAGAGAATATACACACTTGATGTGTGGGAGGCTTCATAGTGTTGTTTGGTCTTGTATATCAATACTGAAATACACATTAAGAGAAAGGCTATTATGGCTCCTCCAACCATGCCTAGTATGATTGCTAGATGGCTATGTACATTGTGCTTCTTCTGAGGAACTACAGTAACTTGCGGTGCTTCAATTGGAGGACTGGATGATGCATCATCATCACATGATGTTGTGGAAAAGGTAAGACATAAATTACCAGATGTCCTGCAAATTATCAAGGAATTAACATAAATGTTGTTTCTTGAGAAGACAAGAACATTGATTGTATTACCTGATCTCCAACGTTTCTTTGTTCAAAGACTGTGGCAGAGGACCTTGTAGTTTGTTGTTTTCCAGATTCCTTCAGATAGGAAAACATTTGTCATGGATAGAACACAAAAATAAATAAAACAATAAATTAAAGGATACTCATTATTTTCTGATTCTTTCTTACAGTAAGTGGAGGTCCTCTAACTCTCCCAAGCTATCAGGTACTGTTCCCATTAAACTATTGTTCTGCAAGTCTCTTCACATACAAAGGGAAAGAGACAACGGAAGGGGCAGAAAAGGGAAATATAAGTGTAAGTTTTCAGCTATTGTTTTGCAGAATTTCAAACTTCAAGTTACTGATAGAGCCCTTAACCCCCTGAATTTGAAAAACATGTGGTATATTTTACTCACAATATTTGAAGGTTAATCAAGTTCTGAAGGTCTGCACCAATAGATGTTAGCTGATTGAAACTCAGGTTCCTGAAAATTTAGCTTATTAGTTTACTTTGTATAAAACCAATGTTTAAGTTCAGCTATAAGGAAGCATTACAGTTTCTCAATATGCTGCAAGCCATCCAAATTCTGTATTTCACCGGTAAGCGATGTGTTGTGCAAATCCCTGATAATTATGCAGCCAAAGATGGACATAAGAAATTGAATTCCAGAAACAGATATAGTACATGTTTGAAAACATTTGTATTTGGAGAAATAAATTTTATGTTTGGAAAGCTGAAAGAAAATAGAATATTTCTACAAAGTAAGCTAACCAAAAGGTACAAGGTTCATGTACAATTAGTTAAAAGAAAATTACAGTATTTTGAGGTCTAGTAAGTCACCGAATGTTGGACTAACGGATCTCAAATTTATGTCTGAAAGATCCCTGAAAAATGTCATTCCTATTAGATCATCAATGAAAGAAAATCTAGTATATTGGAAAAGAAAGAAAAAAAGCAACAACAATGTATTGAGTGCACACACAATGATGTAACAAGGCTTCCTTCACAGTGAATTTTCTCCCATGGAGAAGGCAGACATGGATCATCCTGCCATCCAAGATCCAATCCAGTGGACTGCTGAATAACCTGCAGTGCTGAAACTGGTATTCAAGTTGAGGAAAAGAATAAGTAAATGAATCAAACTATAGTTAGTTTGTGTTTGGAAAAACTTCTCCATAAACACTCCTCAGAGAAAAATAAGAAAAACAGGTGAAATGACTTTTTTTCATAATCTTAAAATTAGCTTATGCACAAGTTAAAAATAAGAGTTTAGAGAAAACTACCTGAAAGAACTTGTAGTTTGTGCATAAGCTGATTTTTCATTTTTCTTCTTGCTTTTCTTTTTCATGAGTGTTTGTAGATAAGTTTATTCAAACAGATCTATACCGGAAAGAAACCAAAATTTAGGGTGAGACAAGGAGGAGAGAAACCTGTGGTTGATGAGGCATCAGTTGGAATATCAACAATCTTATAAACCTCAAATGCATTGATCTGAGGGTAAAAGCTGATACTCTTTAAAGTTATATTCAAGCTTCCAATTCCCTTTCGCGTTAAGTATAAAGCACTGGTTTCAGAGCTATTTATTTTGTAGTTTGATTTTACTAGTTCTCCATTTATAAGAACATCAAATGAGGGGAAGACAGGAAGAATCCCTGCAAAGTAGAGGATGATGTAGTAGTCCCCTAATGCATCAAGAGGGAGGTTGTATGTCAGAGCATTACTTCTTGCCAAAACTCTTCCAGTTTGAAGAACAGCTGCTGGTGGTTCTTCTACAAGACTGGACTGTCTGAAGCTAAGTTGAATCTTAAACCCAATGGCAACATGAAAGGGTGTGAAACTTCTATCAGCATCCCATATTCTATCAAATGGATCCAAGGGATACCTGTATTTTATAGAGCTAAAGCTTCACAACCTTGGTTAACCACAAAAGGTATCACTATGAAAGAAATTGGTGTTGGCAGTACATTCTCTTCACACTCTTTCTAATTCTGTTTATCATTGGTTAAAATTTAGGGTTAGTCCTAAACTTGAATGTGAAATTGGAATTCTTGTCTCATACTTTGATACATTTTGGTCTTTAAACTTTAAAAATATTTGATATAGTCATTCTAACTTAATAAGGTTAATATTTTTTTAAGTTTGTAAATAGTGTTCCAAGCTGACTTTTGAGCTGAAATGTGAAATGTGTAAAAATGGTGTAAACAACCTGAATACCATCCTAAAAGATGTTTGACACCAAAAAAAATTGTCGCACTTGGGTTTGGAGGAATACGTCCATTCATTTTAAAGTTTGGAAACCAAATATATCAAAGTTTGGGATATGAACAAATACCAAAATGTAGGACTAAAAACATATTTACCCTTAAAATTTATTGAAAACCTTATATTCATGAGTGAGTCATTAATTCAGTAGTGGAATCACAAATTTATGATTTCAACAATTTCAGGAGATCATAAAGAATGTGTTACTAACATTTCTCATCTGAGAGATGTTAAGTCTTCTTACCTTATGGAATCATTTGAATGCCCACAATCAATTCTATAACTCTTCCTAAGCAACTTGTTAGGAAAATCTGTCATGCCATTTGTGTAGGCTCTCTGAGGAAGTGGTCTGATTTCAAGAGAAGAAATTACAGGTGAACCCCCTCCAGGCATTGCAATTAAGCAGAATGACAGTGTATCCATGTTGACTGTCCATAGAAACTCTTCACTCCATGGATCATCTTCAGCAAGATTTATGGTGGCTGCAATAGATGTCCCAATTGAAACATAGAACTTAGGAGGTTTCCCAAGTCCATCATAGTTCTTGTACACAAATTTTGCTCTAACAAGAACCAAAGCTGTTGAATTGTTTGCTGGTATTCTGTAACATTTTCGCCTTCTAGAATTTGGGAAGAACCGAGCTGAGATGTTCAGTGAGTTGTTGGAACCATCACTGTATGTGATGGTAGCAGTCTTTCCTGTGGTTACATAGGTGGTGTCTGGTACCCACGAAATGTTAGATGAATCCCTGAAACTTGTTCTTCCACCACAAGAAAGACTCAAGAAACCTGCACATTGAAATTCTATGAGAAACGTTTTGAACAACATAATCAGGTTGACCATACCAAAAAAGAAACTTGGTCATGCCCTTGATATTGAAATAATAGAACCACCAGTCATATTGTAGAACAACTTGAGTGCGTAATAAGTTCTTAATGATTGCTGAGAAAATGCAAAGCAAAAGCTAAAATCATGTTCATCGTTTTCACTTCTTCATCATGTATGAAACCAAATGAAGATTAATTTCATGACAAAAAAAAAAAAAAAAACAGAAGTCAGCTTCAACACTTGATGTTGTAAATGATCTCAAAAGGGTATGTATGAGGAAACAAACATGAACAAGGAAATGGGATGCTGAATTTCTTAGTCTTCTGCAATAAAAAATTTAAAGCTAAAATGATGACACTATTTCATAGGGAAGTGTAAACATACCATCTTGTTCGGAGAAAGTGACAAGACAGAAACTACAAAACAGAAAGAAGCCAACTTTTGCGTCCCTCAAGTCCATGGAGTCATGAAAACCGATGCCTATAATCTCTTTTTCTTAACAATAGATAATAAGAAAATCCATCAGTGCATAAATAGTGTCCAAGTTGATCAATGAACTGATTCATATTCATAATCATTTCCTGATGTAAAGAACAATGATGAAAACACAATGCAGGACAAAGCTTGAAGGAAGGGAAAAGGAGGGAAAATTTGGAATGAATGTGTGTTTGGTAGGAGAAAGGAAAAGATGAAATATGAATGAGTGCTTAGAGGGTGTAATCATTAAAGGTTGTTTAGTCTTTGAAAAATGGCAAATGGTTAAGGTATTTTAATCTTTGTTTCCTTATTGCACTAAGTAATCATTCCAAGCATGTTTGGTGATTTGATTCCTCTTTGGGAAATGATGAATAACAGAAAAAGCTTCACCATTTGAATTGAAAGGGTTTGTGATTTATGTACTTGTGATGGTACATGTTGGTTGGGAACATGGAATAAAGTGAGTGTTATATTGTGAATCTACTCTAGTAAATTATAGTGTGTTCATATTTTATTATTCATTTGGACAAGAGGCTTTGTCCTGAAATAAAACAAAAAAGAAGAGAAAGTAAGAAAAAAAAAGGTAAAAGGAATGAAAGTAAAAATATGTTGTTTGGGAGAATCTAAATCAAGCTCTAGTGACAATTTTTAAAAACACCTAATGAGATTTTAATATATTTTGATTAAGTACTTAAAATATTAGTTCTTTGAAAATTATCATTTTGTAGAGTCTTGTTCTTTATTCTAATTACATGTAAGATGAGATTTGTGATATCTCACATGAGTGGTTTAGTATGAATATAATAGAGTGACACAATAGTTTCAACGAGTATAAATTCTTATGATATCATCTTAGAAAGTAATTTATGTCTAATTTAATCTCACAAAATCGAATTGAAAGATGAGATTTGCGTACCATTTATATGTTATAATTTTGACGATATCTCTAATTAATATAAGATTACCAATAATTCTATTCCAAATAATATTTAGTATTTATCAAGGATAGTTATGTTCTAAATAATACTCACTTTATAATTTGTAACTATAGTCTAAAAACTTGACGTAGACTAAATTTATGAACAACTCAAAATAAAAATTTATAAACAAATTTTTCTCTTCTCAACTATCTTTAAATTTAAATTGTATTTTATTGAACTACAACTAACCCAATAAATGAAGTCCTTCTAAACTAGATTTACAAAAATATTTTGTAATGATATCAAATCAACTTAAAATTGATTTTGACTATCTTTATGAGAGGTTGATCTTATGAAAAACCTCTTTAATAGTGTGTCTCTCAAGTTAAAATTTTGTTTACTTACTTTTATGGAATAGTGATTTGTAAATATTATAAAAAATTTAAATGCGCAATTCAACTTTAATTATTTTACCACTTTCAATAGGTTTAAATTTTTCTTATTTATAAATAAATTACATATATCTTCTAATAAAAGTTATAATGCAAATTTTTTATCATCTCTTACAAAATATAAATGTATTTGAATTTCAATATAAACAAACTATAAAACAATTTTTAACAAATTAAAATTATTTTTCTCATATATTCATCTTATTTTCTTTCTCATTTCTTCATTTTTTTTTCAATCCAAAAAATTTTATTTTCATTTTAAGTATTTCTCACATCTTTCTTTCTTCCTTTTTTCTCTAGCAAATACAACAATAAATTTCCATCTCATTTTCGACATTGAATTTTAATAAAGTTAATATTTATGTAGTCATATATTTTGATACATCTTTAGGTCTACCATTATTTAAAAATAAAATTAAAAGCAATTTATAAACAATTTTCTCACTTCACTCACCATCTTTTAAGAATAAAACGTTAATAGAACCACAAAATATTAAGCAAGTAACACTTTTAACAATGTCAAAAAATATGTAGTCGACACATTAAAAAAGTCAAGTAATGTCAAAATTAATTTTATTATTTTATATATTTTTCTAGTAAAGATCGTTGTGGATAAGCACGTCCAAATATAGCTTTTTTTTTTCTTCCTTAATTTGTGTCCATTAATCTACAAATTATTCAAAATTCAATGCTTAGAATGCAAGTTTTGACTAATACGTACCTCATTAAATGGCAATAACGCATGCATAGGATGCTTTAGACATTGCCATCTATTCATTAAAGCAATCATATTTGTTAGTTCTTTTTGGCTTTGCTTTCAACTTAGAATAAATGAACACCCAACATGTTATTTTTTTTCACTAAGTAAAGTAACTTCTCAACAAAGTCACAATCAATGTCTACCCGTTTTAGGAATAATTTTCGCAATATTTTATCATTTGTTTCTTCAAAGTATCCAGAATAAAAGTATAATTTATTTTTTAATCTAAATATTTCACATAATTTATTTAGTCAGTGATAAAAATGTGTTTTTAAGATAAAAATAATAGTAACCTTTGTTTTTAAAATTCCAAATTTTATTAAAAATTTATTGTCATCAATTTTATATTATATTAAAAAGATTTTATTAAATTTAAATTTTAAACAATGCTAAGTATTACTTCTATTGTAAAGATTTTAAAATAATATCTCTTACTACAAGAAAATGATTTATTAACAACCAATTTTAGTGGCAAAAAGTTGTTAGTCACTGTAGTGAATAATTTAGATACCAAATCACAAAAAAAAAATATTGGTTATTAATAATCACTATTATGAATAAAAAATTATAATTGGTCTCTAAATTAGTTTATAAAAGATTTAAACTACTAAAGGAAATTGGTCACTAAACATTAGTTACCAAATTTTTTACTACCCGAGGAATTTATTTCTAAATTAGTCTCTAATTAATTAGTTAGCGACCAATTATAATTTTTTATTCATAATAGTAAATATTTGAGTAACTAGTAATTTTTTATTTTGTAAATTGGTATCTAGATTGGTCATTATAGTAACAAACAACTTTTGATCAATAAAGTTGATTCTTAACGAGACATTATCTTGTAATGTGTTAGTTCATTTAATATAAATTATGGAAGTAGATTTTATCTTGAACATAGAATTCCTTACACTAATAAGAAAAAAAAATTGAGTACATTTTTCAATTTTTTTCATTGGAATTGTAGAAAATTTTATGAATCTTATCTCATATTTAAAGTTTCAGTCGCAATATTATATGATTTTTGATTAATTAATATTAAAAACTATAACTCAACCAATAAAAATATGTTTTAAAAACATGTAACCCTAATCAATATTCTTCAAACAATTAACTATATGTTAATTGCTTTACATTAACATATAAACCGGTTGAATACTTTTGGAGTTAGTGACACATTAACTAGTTCATTTAATTAATGCCTTTGGAGTTGAACACATAATTTGTTTCAATTATAATAATCAACATTATAACACGATCAATTTAAAAAAAAGAATTGTTGAAAAGTAAATTTTGGGTTGCATTATTAGTTTTATTTACATACAACAAAATCAGTTTCTGTGTAAGAAAAATAGAATGCATGAAGCTGAAAGGAAAATAATAAAACTTCCGATTCATAAAACCAATTTACTCTTTTATTAATTTTTTTTAACTCATTATTCTGTTTTGGCACATTTCACCTAATCCGACTAAATTGACAGGTAAAAGGCGTACGAGTCTGTTCCGGTCCACTAACTTCTTTTTTAATTTAGATATAATTAGTTGTATAGTACCCAGTTTGGGGTTAGAGTGTTAAATAGGTACCCGGTTTAAAAAAAGTGTCAATTGCATCCCAATTTTTGAAAAAGTGTTTCAATTAGGTCCCTTTCAAACAGAGTTGACTAACACCGTTAGTCAACGTGCCACGTGTCAGTCTTTGATTTTTTTGATTTTTTTTAAATTTTTTAAAATTTTTTTAAATAAAAAATAAAAATGTCACGTGTCAAGTCCATGTGTGTGACACGTGGCATTGTCAGTGCCACGTGACATTTTAATGCCACGTGTCAGTGTCACTGTCATATGTCATTGTGTTGATTTCGATTTAGTCCCCATATATGTCTTTTGTTTCAATTTAGTACCTAAGTATGTGTATCAGATTCAATTTTGTCCCAATTTTTTTTAATAATCAAAATATTTTTGTAATCCATTTTTTATAAGATTAAAAATAATTAAGTATAAATATTTTTACAAAATTAAGTACTTATATTTATATTGTTTCCCTCAATTTCAAACCAAATTTATTATTTATATAAATGTTATACTAATATTTTTTATTAAAAACGACTTTTTAACATATTACTTTATTAATTACTTTTTTATTAAGTACTCATGTTTTGTTAATTTTTTTAAATAGAACAATATTGTCTCTTACTAATTTTAAACCAAAATTTCTATTGGTTTGAATGTTATACTAATTTTTTTATTATTAAAAATGACTTAATAAAATGACTTTTACCACTAAATTTTAATATAAATAT
>Ga0209589_1004224_pt1 | contig 24911 bp, 19 predicted proteins | sample CowpeawhiteBW_FD_187525 | JGI IMG/M metagenome (GOLD analysis project Ga0209589, IMG submission 187525) | Root nodule microbial communities of legume samples collected from California USA - Cow pea white BW (SPAdes) (version 2) | ecosystem: Host-associated > Plants > Roots > Nodule | place: USA...
ATATATATATATATATATATATATATATATATATAAGATACTCATATACATATATAACACATCATTCACATCAGGGAAATTTTCTTTCATTAATGCCATACCACATGGCCACCACCATGTGAATCGTGTTATACATCTTCTAGTGATTACTTCAAGATGAATTTCTGCCATACCTATCAGCCACAACCGATAGAGCAAGTGCGGGAAACCATGTTACGGATCATACACCGTAACGCCAGGTGCAGTTCCCAAATACGAACATAGTTCGCAACGTCCCAAGACTACCAAACTCTTCAGTCAACTACTGAGGAGGCCAATCTATCTGGACCCATCCGTACTGGCCACAACCAGCACACTCACACCGGCAACACTCGCTAATCCGAGCTCAACTCAAGGGTTCCTCTTGTTCATCCGCCATCCCGAGCTCAACTCGAGAGATGTTATTCCGAGCCACAACTTAAGGAATACCACGTGCTTTAACCCCTATCCCGAGCCACAACTCAAGGGATACGTTCCGAGCCACAACTCAAGGAACACCAACAATCCCACCTTGAAACATCACCAAAAGCCTCGTAGATCACGCCTACACAATCAACAACACCAATACTACTGCAGTAAGATCACCTGGCGTGGGACACGTACCGCTAGACGCTGCCCGCTTCCAAACCGCCTGGAAGGTATGACGAGTCGAACCTTGGCTCACATTCTATAATTAAATTTTGGGAATTTAATATTATTTTTGCGCTTAAAAATTGTATTTAGTCGCATACTATATTATTGGATATTCTTGAGTTTAATAATGCAACTGTAATTTAATTTAGGTCCTTAAGAGTGTAAATAATGAATATTTTAATTCATAGATTAAGTCCCAAAATAGGAATTTTGGAGAGAAATAGTTCTGGTACTAAATGCACACCCAATTCTCATGTTTACACCCCTTTTTTTCCAATTGGATTATCTATTAATGAAAAAAAAGCATTTCTGGAACTAACTACACTCCCTGTTTTCAGGTTTACACCCCCCTCTGTAATTTAACTTTCAATTTCTGTTCTGCACCCCTCCTTTTTACTAAGCTGGACTCCTAATGTCACTTAAACTCTAGTCTATCAGATTTCGCCACGTGGCAATCTTCCACTTACTAAGTTAACCAATGACAGATTGGTACATCATCAATCCTCCACTAACTCAAATCACCGATCAATGTTTGCCATGTCATCATCTCTTTCCCAACACAAATCCTAACCCTAATCTCTCCTTCTCTCTCTTCCACACCAACCCACTCGCAGTCGTCACACTCCGCAGCCGCCACACTCTGCAGCCGCCACCTCCGACGCCGGCCGTCATCGCCTCTCCGTCGACCGGCCTCCTCCGCGCAAACCACCACCTTCTCGCACAATCTCGTCGGATCGCCAACCTCCGACAACCGCCTCTTCCACGCGAACCACCATCTTCTCGCACAATCTCGCCGGCTCGCCAACCTCCGACCACCACTGTACTCGCGCTGGCACCGTCGCGCCCTCGTCAGAAACCCCGTCACCGCTGCTGCACCAGCGGTCCACGACTGCATCATCTTCTTCGCGCGTTTCACAGCCACCACCACGACGGGATTGCACTCGCCGGGGCAGCGAACTGCATCCACGAGCACGAAGCCACCACACCCTCTTCTTCCTCGCGTCATCATAAAAAACGTAGACTCCACTACTGCCGTCGGAGTTCGCGCATGTAACAATCACCACGGAGCTCTGCCGCGTCGTCTTCTCCGAGCATCCCGCGGCCACCACCGTGACAGCCCCACGTTTGCGAGACTGCATCTCAGCGAAGCAACCTCGACCATTCGTGCGACACCGCGACAATTCTAGAATGCGAACCCACCTCCATTTTTCTGCAATAGTCGTGGGTTCAGCACTTTCGGCGTTTCTTCCGCCATCGCGGCAACCCCGTAACCTTCGCGCAACCACTCATGGCAGTCAAACCCTCATGGAGAGACTTCCCTGACACGTGGCAGTCTCTCAATGGAGTGTCAGAAAGTTAAGATTGGTCAACCAGTCAACTCTGGCAAGGGCGGTCAACAGTACTCAAATTGTTTATTTTACGCTATTTTTGGTAAGTGGTTCCTCTACAGGAACCCTAAATGACCTAGGAAGGACAGTATCGTTTGGCGACAGTTCATCGCCCACCGACTATTTCTGGAAATTCCAAGAAACATACAAATTAAAAGGAAACAAAATATCAATCATGATCATACCAAATTCAGCATACCAATCAGACTTAAATTAATCAACGCCTATTTAGCATGCCATTCCAATTTAAAATAAAGATAACGTGTAAGGTTACTCTATTTAGCATGTGAATCAATTTAAAATAAAGTTAGCGTGTAAAAACTTCCATAACTTGGATTCCTTTGCTAAAAAAAGTAGATTCTTGGGAGTTCCTCTTTGATCACTCTCCAATTTCGTATTCCTTGGAGTATGATACGAAGACAAGCACAGAAACCCCTGCCCATTGTCAACTAGGGTTTCTCTACCCTTTCACCTTCATGCTAAACTAATTTTAGCAAAAAGAAAATAAATTTGTATTTTTTTATCAAGGTTCGAACCCATACTCACACCAATGTTAATTCCATGCACAACCATTCAACCAATTCATGTTTCATGATATTTAATATAATCTATGATTATATTATCGCCCAACATGATCAAGCATATTAATAAAAATAATAATAAATTAAATAACGCATAAATGGCATACTTAAGACTTGAACCAAAGTCCTTTCACACAACCAAGTACAATCAACCATTTAAGCTAGTACTTTTTCACAACATAAAAATCAATAATTAATGTATTAAAAGCTCCCACTACCCGCATTTATTTATTAATTAATTATTTAATTATTTAATTTTCACGGGTCTTACAAATTTTGTTGTTTCAATTTGGCCATTTGGATGATCACCAATGCAAAAATTGCACCTTAAAATTTATTGAGATGTACTAGGTACTATAGCTCCAACCTGATTTTTATTTCCTAATTCACCAAACTTTGATTAGGCCAAGATTGCAACCTTATTTTTGCCTTTCTTATGAAGGAAAAGGAAAATAATTTGAGGTAGGCTACCTCCTCATCCTCTCTTGATATTCCTATAGTGCCACATAATTCGTAGAAGGTGGTTAGGCAATTGTAGGGATCCTAATTGTTAAGTCATGCAAACTGATTTGAAGTAATCAGTGACAGTAGGTCTCACTATGTTTGAAAATTTCCTTGGCCCCTGCTGTTACACATAATCTCTTAGCAATATCCTTTGTTCAGTAGGTTCTCCCATTTGTTTTTCTTGGTTTTGCTGAATTGGACTTGGATAAGTTAATCTTCTTCGATCTGTTGCTCGACCTGCTCATGTTGCTTTCTCTTCCTGCTTTTGTAGTTATTTCTCCTTGCAGTCTTCTCAATTTCATGATTAAACAACAAAGTTTTTTCATGTTCTTTTCTTGGAATATAAGATCAACCCAAGGCCAAGTGAGCAAGCGAATAATGAAAGAAAATAGAAGCAAGATAGACTAAAAATTGCACATTTTTTTATACACATATACAAAAAACTTAAACTTACTACCAATTATTACTTTTATCTTTGCTCAAATCCTCGACAACGATGCCAACAACTTGTTTACCAGTTAAGGATGTAAATTATCTATCAAGTGTACTAGTTTGATTGTAACATAACAAGGTCGTATGCACAAGTACTTGGTATGAAAAAATAGTAATTTAGAATATATTCAAGTTTGTGATAAAACACTGATAAGGGTTTGACAATTTTAAATAGAGGTTTGAATAAAAGATAAAGATAAGTGATGTGGATTATGACGTTGGAATTGAACTTGATTTCTTTCACTCAATTGCACTACCCTTGATTCTCCATAGAGTCTTGTTTAGTTCATTTACTTGTTCCTAATTCCATAAAAGTAGTCCTTAAAATTTTTGTAAATTTTCAATGTCAAAATCATGAAAATTGATTCTTACTTAGCTTGTTTTTGTCATTTGAGTTTTTGATTTTCTAGTAGATCAATAACATGTTTAAAGAAATACTGTCTCATTGAAATAGAAGTTGGCCAAGAGCTTCTAAAAACTTTTCCTTTGAGTTTTAATTGAATATTTGTTTAGGACATGTCACACCTATTGCTAATTGATTTTGGAGTTGATAAAAAATTTCTAGTAGCTCTTAAATTTCAATTGAGGAAAACATAAGACATTGTCTCATAAACTAAAAATGAACAAATCTAAAAACTAAAACAAAATAAAAAAACCCAAGACATATAAAGAAAAATAGGAAAAAATGAATAGGGTAACTCAACTTCTAAACTACACTGATGCATTTGCTTACTCTTTTGGTTTATGACTTGAATTGTTTAGTGAGCATCATAGAGTGTGTAATCTGTTGTTTAATTTCATATTAACAAAATATAAGTGTAATTTGTTTGTTCTTGATTCTACTTACATTTTATTTTAGTTTTGTACTCAAGTTCTAGGCCTAATCACTAGGACCTTTTGTGTCCTTATTTTTAAATTTTTCTTAACTTTTGCTTGTCTTTCTTATTGATTTTTTTTGTGTTTGTCATATTTATTCTTTCATGTGAAAGTATTTTGGTTTCAAATTAGCTTATCTTGACTTTGTTCTTATTTTTTCAAAGATTGAATGAAATTACTTAAGTCTTCCTTTATTTCTCAAGAACTCACCTCTTCTCAAGGTAACATTTTAGTGTTGGACGAAGAATTGTTGAAACTACTTGTTTGGTGACCTTAAAAGGAAGGAATGCAAAAAGATTGAAAATTGGTGAAAAGACTTCAATTAAGAGTTGGACCGAAAGCTACACATAAAATTGAATGCAAAAAAAATATATATTTTCAAAACAATGTTTTTTAGTTTTTTTTTGTTGGTATGACTATCAAAGGGTATTGTTATTTTACCTTTCCTTTTGAAAATATTTTTCTTGGTTTCCTTTTACCAAGAAAATTTATTACATTTTTATTTATGATTTTCAGTAGATTGTTGTATTGAATAAATGTGGTCGTATTTTAAACATAATTTGGATTTAAGGACAAATACTTCTACAAAAAAAAGAGGAAATGATGAAAATCACCCGGTCATCAAAACTATGACTAATACGATAAAAGAAAATAAAGCCTCAAAGAAGAAGATTCTCCTAATTTGATGAGTAGAACATTATGATTTTCTTCTTTATTGTACAAATTATATAGGTATACTTTCTTCTTGTATTTTGTTTTAGGATTTTGTAGCAACATAAGTGAGCTTTTTTTCGGCCTTGATTGAATTGAGCATGAAAAGTTAGCTAAGAATCCTAGAGAAGTATGGAAAATTCGGCCAAAACATGAAGAGAAGGCTTGAAGCATGAAAATGTAGGTCTTGTGTGCAACCCTTGGACGTCCACTTTGAACCTCATTAGTACCACATCTTGTGTCATGAAGTGTCAAAGGACTGTGCATCTATAAATAAGACTCCTTGATCCATGTATAACTCACCTTTGATGGATAAGAAATGATTTAACTAAATTTTTTATCTCCTTGGTTTTAAGATCATACATGAAAATACTTTTCTCATGATTCTTCTCCACGTAACCTTTCGGGAGAGGAGCAATGTGAGTTTCTTTTAGAAATTAAAAAAGTTTAAGAATTTTCATTTTTCTTCCACTATGTGGAGAAAGTTTTTCCATCTGCCATTGAGTTAGATGATGGGTGAGTTACCAAGAAAGAATGACCATTGCCTACCAAACGGTGTATATGACTCTTTTATTCTAGAAGAGAGAGTTCCAAATAACAAAAGGAAGAGAGACATCTATTTAAAATATTAAACTTGTACATTTAAATTGATCATAAATAGGGTTAAATATGTTTTTGGTCCCTTAACTTTCAGTAAATTTTGGAATTAGTCTATTTTGAAACTTTGGACCAATTTAGTCCTTCATCTTTCGGAATACGTGGATTGTATTTGAGTTGTTTATACTGTTTGACACATTTTTGCTTTAATGTTAAATCAAATAATATTGTGAAACGTGCTTGAAAGGTCAAATAAATTTAACAAAATTTGATTAAAAGGACTAAATCCACGTATTTCAAAAGATAAAGGACTAAATTGGTTCAAAGTTTCAAAATAGACTAATTCCAAAATTTACTGAAAGTTAAGGGACCAAAAACATATTTAACCCTCATAAATATTATCATACTTATTAAGCTTTTTGTTACTTAACTAGTTCCAAAATATTTTAACTTCTAAGGTTGATAAAAAAAAAGAAGAAAATCTATCATAATCACAAATGAAAATGAAAATAAAAGATACGGTTGAAGAGGTGAAGAAAGAAAATGAGGATGTTAAGGTTCTAACTCTCTCCTATTGTTCAAATCTTCTTTCTCACTCGATCACTCACTCTCTTTCGCTTCCTGTCTTCACCATACAGTTCTTGCAATCATTCAAAGGCTCACTACGATGGAATTCACAGACAGAGGTAAAATTCTGCACATCTCATTGTAAAATGAGTATGCTTTTCATTCATGTCACTATCTCATTGTAAAATGAATATGCTTTTCATTTATGTCACTAAATCACTCGAATTCAGTTATTTATAACCCATTCTAACAAAACATCATGTTTTAACAGATTAAGAACAGAAAAACATAAAAAAAAAGCAACTATGTAAAGAGTTGTAACAAATTTTCTCCCCCATCAACCTAGGATTTGACCCTAAGGCCTAGATTGAATGATTCAATTGAAATCACTTAACAAGGGTAGGTGTGCTCATGCCGAATCGGCACCATAGTATGAAAGACGACGTGAATTTTCAAACCCAGGGGTAACTCCAATTTGTAAGCAACAACTCACACTCTTCGTATAATCTGATATGGACCACAATACAGTGCTCTTAATTTATGAAATGGTGTATTAACTAAAGTCTATTGTTTATAAGGTTGGATCTTTAGGTAAACCCAATCATCAACCGCATATTGTTTTCAATCTCTGTCTGAAACTATTTTCGTTGGCCAACTATGTAATCTAATAACATTATCCATAAATAGTTTTGCTACCTTGGCCACCCCAAAGAATGAGATAGAGTCAAAAAAATGAGCACTTTTAGTCAATGATATAAAAAATAACAAACATAAAATTAGATTCAAGGAAGTCTAGTTATAAAATCCATAGATATAGATATCCATGCCTAAGTAGGAATAGGTAAAGGTCGTAAAATATCAATAAGTAATTGAAGTGATGGCTTATTTTTTTGTCAGAAATGACAATTTTGTACCCATTTCTTAACCTCATTTTGCATAGTTTTCCAATAAAATTGGTCTTTCATTCTTTTATAAGTTAAATCATACCCGAAATTGCCCTTAAGAGCGGAATCATGAAACTTTTGCAGAATTTGAGTCTTCAATTCTGGATCGTTCCCCACGACAAGCTTACTCTTTCATTTTAACACATCACCCTCTCATGTAAAATGTTTCTGAGGTTGATGTCACATAGGATGATATCAACTATCTTTCTTAGCTCCTTATCAAGTGTTCCAAAAATCAATTGCACGAGTAATGAATTGAGATCTCAGAGTTAACATTGTAGCTATTTTACCGTGTGAATCTTTTCGTGACAAGGCATATGCTGCTACATTGTCTTTCCCTTTCTTATATTCAATTTTGAAGCCTAATCTCATGAGTTCTTTTAATTCCAAATTCTGCATTATTGTTGTTGGAGGCTGTTTCAACAATCAATATATCGTCAAAGAAAACTAAAATAAAATTACACAGATAAGATCTAAAAATATCATTATTCTGAAAGTTACTTGAACATTATTAAGACCAAAGGGTAAAACTAACCAATCATATAGCTCATTATGAGCTCTAAAGGCCGTTTCGTATGTATCTTTCTCATTCATCCCCACTTGGTTATAATCACTTTTTAAATCTAATTTGGAAAATTATTTAGCTCCTTTTATTTCGTAAAAAAGATCTTCAATTAATGGTTTGGGAATTTGATTTTTATCGTAAGGGCATTTAGCTTTCTAAAATTTGTGCAACATCTCTAAGACTCATCTTTTTTCTTGACCAAAACCACAGGGGAAGCATAAAAGCTAGAAAACTCTAATGAATTCGGTAGATAGTAGAGACTTAATTTGGAAGTGTGGATACCTATAAAGTTTTAAACAAAAATGTATATCACTAGGTAAAACGATTTTATGGTCAAATTGTCCTTGGGGAGGTATATTTGTAGGATCTTGAAATACTTCCTGAAACTGGTGTAGGAGTTTATCCAGTTGGCTTTGTTGAGAAAGTCAAAGCCATGTTGCCATCAACTTCCGTGGCATGAACATAAACTGCAACCTGGATAACCAACAACAGTTATTGACCTTTTGTCGTTTTCAAATTTCCAAATAAGAGCCTATTAGTATCAATATTTTGTCCAACCTGTGACGTTAATGTCTCTCTTTGATGCTGAAAAGTCATGGTTAGTTAAGCATAATTCCAAGATATTACTCTTAAGTTTTAAACCATTGCATGCCTAAAATTACCCCAAAATTATTGCTAGGCAAAACAAGAAAATCAACTAGAAACAAGTGATATGATTATCAAATTTTCACGTAACTTGTCGACAAACTTTTGTAATTCACAAATGTTTGTCAGAGGCAATCATTACAGAAAAATATTTAACCATTGATATTCCAAGTTGGTATTTCCTGAACCATTGAGACGCTTTGTTATTCCCTGCAAACCTTCATCTCGAAGGCGCACTAAGCTCACGGTTTCCTGAATTGTGGATGGCTTATGCAACCCAACAAAAGTTTCAAATTCGATATTAAGACCTGAAATAAAGAAACTTAAGGCAATGTCCTCCGAAACTGAAACTCTAACTAAAATATGATCAAAATTTTCCAAATATTCAAGTAAAGAACTTCCTGTTTCAGTTTAGTAAGCTCTGCCACCAGATCATCAAAAACACCATCGTCAAAACGATTACCACAACAATTTTTAATCTAAAAGTAAAGATTTTGTATGTAATGGCGCTACCACGAAAACGCCTTTCCATTCATAGACAATAACAACAATCTGGCACGTTGATTCAGAGGGATTCCTTCTAATTCAAAGAATTGTTCATCAAAAGATGAAAATTGTAATTGAGTTCTGTCAAGAACTCCATCAGTAGTTGCTGGCGAATAGTGGGTGTAATTTGAGATTCTGACTGCAACATTGTGCTTTTGTAAAGCTAGTAAAGCTGGGTGAATTCTTATGCTTCTGCCATCTTTTTCTCCAAGGAATCCATGCGGCTGTCTAGTTCTTTGTTATGCTTTTCATTCATGTCACAAAATATTCTATTTTAACATATTAAGAGCAGAAAAAACACAAGCAATCCTAATTCTGTACAGAGGATGAGATCCAAGAAAATATTATATTTGAAGAAAATCATCTAAATGGCATTTGTTTCAGAAAATGATGAATAAAATATGATATAGAATTTAAGTAAAAAAATATTTTGTATTTGTATAGATTAAATATTTTAACTTCATTTTTATGTGTGATATATTTAATATTTATTTCATTTCACTTGGTTTTACTTAAAAATGTTATATTTTATTTATTACAAATCTTCTTATTATAACAAGAATCTATTCACAATTTAAAAAATCATAAAACGATTACCGATTCAATAACTATGTTAAGATTATCACACATTTCAATGTCTTTGACAAATTACATAAATCAACAACATAGACACATTTAGATCTGATCCATTTAGAGGCAAAAGAATCAGAAAGAAAGAAAGGAAACAAAACATCATAACAAGCTACGACAAATTGCATTCCAAATTATATAGAAGTCAAAGGATTAAAAGCCAACATCAATGCCCTCCAAGCTAATAAACAAGTTATTCAATTGTTTATCTGAAATGGCATGCGCAGATGACTCAACCAAAAGCCCGTACTATATATAATAAGCAAATACAATTTCTCCCATTCCCCAACTCAACAAGCTTGCCTATTTTTTGCCTCTGCCACCACCTGCATTATTTCCTCCTGCAGCCTGAGCAGCTTTCTTAGCCGCTTTCTCCTGCAATGCTTTCGCATCCCTGCACACCAAGTAAACACAATGTCAGATCAAGGCTTCAAATTCCATCATCCCAAAATATTACAATAAAATGTGCTCTCCAACCACATTGCAGCCACAATTGGTCGCAGCATTTGGTCATAATTATACCAACTTTGGTAATTATTGAGTCTGAATGAACATTTACAAATATGTTCATTGAATTTGGTTGGTAATTGTAAATTTAAAACACGACGAGTGCAGACAACACAACACGGTATTTATCACATCCTTTTAAAGATACACATAACTATTAGTTCAAATTCATTGCAAACTCCATAATCAAGACAATAAATAAGAGACTTGGAGCCTCTGGTTACGTAAGATAAACTTCAATATGTTCCAGTCCTTCAAAAATAACTAATATTTGATTTTAAGTCTAATTCATTTTCACAATAAATCCCAATTTATACTTTATAATTTGGTCATTCTCTCGCACATGATTCCTACAACAAAAATTGCTTTTCATTTAAATTTCAATATGCTCAATAGCTTAAACACAGAAAGCGAGAAAGAAAACAACCTTTCCCTGCGCTGTTCAGGAGTCAAGCCATCATCCTTAGATTGCTTAGTTTTTCCACCAGCTCTTGCCTGAGCCCTTTCACGATCTCGGTCCCTCTGGTTACCGCGTTCGCTTCAGTTAAGTCAAAACAACGTTATTAAATGAAAAAAAAAAAAAAAAAAAAAAAAACCAAAAAAAAAAAAAAAAAAAAAAAAAAAAAAAAAAAAAAAAACAAAAAAAAAAAATATAAAAAAAAAAAAAAAAAAAAAAAAAAAAAAAACCTACAAACTTTCGTCACAATCCACTAAAAGGAAACGAAAACACGGAAAAACAAAACGATGCTCCATATGAAAGGATATGAGACATTGTTTTACGGAATCCTGAAAAACCAAGGTGAAAGGGGGGAAATAAGGAGAAGACGAAACGCCCTGAACAACGAGAAAAGCAAAAGATTAGCGAATTGTGAAAGAAGAAAACGATGAATGAAATGAGAGGGGAAACTCAGAAACCTGAAAATGATGAGAAAGGAGGATGAAGAGAAAGAGGATGAGAAGGAGTAAAATAGCGTGAGAAGGTGTTGGAATATGGAATGGAAGACTCTAGATGGAAGGGCGTCCAAATATAATATGAAAAAAACAGGTAAGCAATGAAAAAAATAACGGTTTTGTCTAGTTGTAAGATATTCTATTTTTTTAAGATTTCTAATGTTTTATCTCATATTGTATTTTTTTTTAAGATCGCTAATTTATTATTGGCTGAAAGTTTAATCTATTTTTTTATTTAATTTAATTAATTAATCTGGGCCCTTTAAAAACTATATTTGTTAAAATAAATAAATATTTTTAATAACAATACTAATACTAATAAGGTAACAATAATTTTTATTGTATACAAAATACAAAACTTTTATATGATAAAATATGAAAATATTAGACAATAAGTATTATTTATTATGTAGTAAGGTTTGAGTTTGAAATTCTTGAACATGTTATCGAAATTAATTATTGGTAAGTGTATTAAATAAGCAATGTAAACGAGCACTCTAACTATTCTTCTGTTCATATTATTGTTGTTATTAATGAGTTTGCACACTGAGAATAAAAAATCAAATACATTAATCTTCTTTTCTTGCAATATTTTATGAATGTTATTAACTACATTGGTTTTTTATATGAATTTCCGTCAATACATATGTCATTTAATATATATATATATATATATATATATATATATATATATATATATATATATATATATATATATATTCGATTCTTTACTGATCGGAAGAAGAAAAGATTTTTAAAAAACAGAAGAAAAATATTAAAAATAGCTAATCTAAATATATTAAATTCTTATTTCAAAATTATGTTTTGAATTTATGATCGTCTATTAATTTGCTATAGTTACTTTCATATGGTTGATATAATTATACTTAATACTGATATGATTTATTACTCTGTATATAAATATTTGTATTAACTATTTGATTTGTACCCTTTATGTGTATCTATATATAAGACTTTTTCGATAAGTAATAATCAGTAATAAGACACAAAAAATTGCTCTTCATTCTCTCATTCTTTATTCTTCCTTGACTTCTTTCCTCTATTATTAGTTTTATTTTATAACACGTTATCAACACTATTCTCCAACCAACTAAACGCTAGTGGAAGCATTAGGACAATGTTTTATGTGTCTTAATCAAAGCTCTTTTAATCCTTTCTTCATTTACAATTTTATCTTATATTATTTTTTTGTCATAAGAATAGTTTGACTTTATTGATCTTCATCTCAAATTATTATTATTATTATTATTATTATTATTATTATTATTACTATTATTTTATGTACTAATTCTAAACATGTCAAACCTTATAAATTTTGAATTTTTTACCCTTGATATTATAGGGAAGAATTAGTTATATTGGATTTTAAATGTTGGAATACATTAGATGCAATGGGTATTGGTGATATCATTAAAGAAAGAAATAAAACATCTGAGCAACTAATTTGCTCCTGTGACAACAATATTGTAAAAAGAGATTTCACACATATTATGAATTTATTTCATGCCTTTGTATGGTTGAACAAAGCAATGAAACTTTTGATAAAAAATCATGAGATTTGCCTAACTAGTTCTGCTCCATTCTCATAAGTTAATGTAGCAATAAATATTATGAATTTATTCCATGCATTTGTATGACTGAACAAAGCAATGAAGCATTTGATGAAAAATCATGAGATTTGCCCAATTGGTTATGCTTCATTTCTAGAAGTGAATGCAACAATATTTCTTATTTATATTTTCATGGTCATAATCGTGGCCTTGGTTGTGGTTGTAGTCATGATAGGGATCATGATTGTGGACATGGTCATAAAGAAAATTTCAAAAAAAAAAAATTTATCATCAGAAGTGGAACAATAGTGTGAAAAAGGAAAAAAAAAAGAAAAAGGTGGAAATAATGGCAAATATAAGATGAAAGTATATGTTATCATTACGGTGGTAAAGGCAATTTGAGTTGTACTTGTCGTACACCAAATCATCTTAAAACTAATGAGAAGAACATAGAAACACACTTTGCTTATGAAGATGGTGATTCTGATTATGGCCATGTGGATGCTACTCATCTTGATATTATTATTTTCTTTGCTAAACCAAATGGAAGCATTGATTTAAGCCTATACACATTAAACTACCTAATAGATCATGTTATTGCCAAATGCGTAGGTACAATTTGTTTCTCTGATCACATTATGATATATCATGTGTTGTTTGTGCTTGAATTTACTTTGAATATTGTGTCTATTCAAAAGCTGACAAATACTTTAGACTGCCAAATTGTTTTCTCTCGTGATCCTTGTTTAATATAGGAGAAGAATTCATTCAAGACGATTGGGCAAGCTAAGATACACAATGGTCTCTATCATTTCACTAGTCACTCATTGAATGCTATTTCTCTTAAACACAATAATGATTTTTTCAAGCATGTTAATAATCTTGATGTATGGCACTATAGACTTGGACATCTGTACAAAAAGATTTTAGATCAATTGTCTAAAAGCTATGATGATATTCATTATGATAGTTTGAATGTTTGTGCACCTTGTCACTTAGCTAAGCAACACAAGCTTCCTTTTCCCCTTAGCAAGACTAGAATTGATAATGCTTTTGATCCTCTACATTTAGATATTTGGAGGCCCTTTGGAACCCCTTCTATACATGGCCACAAGTTTTTTCTTTTTGTTGTTGATGACTTCACAAGGCATACATGGGTTTTCTTAATGAAAAGCAAAAGTGAAACTAGCGGTTTGTTAAATAGTTTTGTTATGCTTACTAAAAATCAGTTTAATCAAAGTATTAAGATTATGAGGACTGATAATGATCAGGAATTCTGTTGGCTAGAGTTTTATGAAAAACATGGTATTATTCACCAAAAAACATGCGTTGAAACACCACAACAAAACTCCATTGTTGAGAGAAAACACAACTACATCTTGAACATTACTCGTTGTCTCATGTTTCAATCCAAACTTCCTAAAGTGTTTTGGTCATATGCTATTTCACATTTTGTTTTCCTTATTAATCGTCTTCCTTCTCCCATTATTTGTGATAAAAGTCCTTTTGAAATGTTATATAACCGCATGCCTGACTTGTCAAATTTAAAGATTTTTGGGTGCTTGTATTTTGCCTCCACTCTTGAACAAAATAGAAATAAGCTTGATCCAAGAGCTAGAAAATGTATCTTTCTTAGTTTTAAACCTAGAACAAAAGGATATATCATTATTGATACAAATAATAGAGAAATATTTGTGTCTAGAAATGTGATCTTTCATGAAAACATTTTGTCAAGTTTCTGATACTGAAAAAGCAATTGATATTGATGTCTCTAATGATCAAGTGTATGGTTATTCTTATGATGTACATCAAGATGTTACACAAACTATTGAGGATAATCATGATAACACGAATGATAATGAGAACGATTCTTCAAGAGATAATGATAAGACAATCCTCCTGAAGATAACTTGAAACGTTCTATAATAATTCGTAAAGCTCCAACATTTCATGAAGATTACCATCATCAAATATCTCCATATGAAGAAACTTCACAAAAATATGACAAGGTTCGTTACACACTTAATTTTGTTTTGTCATACAAGAATTTATCTGAAAAGCACCTTAATTATGCTTTTTCTCTTTCAACTAAAACTAAGCCACAATGATATGAAGAGGCAGCACAAAAACCAGAATGGGTCAAAGCCATGAAGGCAGAGATAAAGGCTCTTGAGGCTAACAACACTTGGAAGATAATGGATCTTCCTCTAGGAAAAACGCCCATCAGATACAGATGGCAAGATTAAAGAAAATGTCGATGGACACATAGAACACTATAAAGCACAGCTTGTCGCCAAGGGATACACACAATGCGAAGGAATAGATTATCTAGACACAAATTCTCCTATGGCAAGACTAACCATGGTTCAAACATTTCTTGTTGTTGTTGCTATAAAGGATTAGTTTTTGGAACAGCTTGATGTCGCCATCGCTTTCTTACATGGTGATTTAAGTGAAGAAGTGTAGATGACTTTACCTCAAGGAGCTAATGCTACTGTCCTTTCTGGAAAACAAAACCAACTTTGTCGCTTAACAAAGTCTCTATATGGATTGAAACAAGTAAGTAAACAATGGTATGAGAAACTTACTTCCTTTTTACATAACATTAATTTCAGTCAATCAAAAACCTATAGTCCTCTCTTTATTAAAAACTTAAATAAGTCCATAATTTTTCGGTTAATATATGTTGACGACATCATCCTAGTTGGAGATGAGATGACTAGCATTTCAAATGTTAAAGCAGCTTTAAATGCAGCTTTTAAAATTAAAGATCTTGGTCAACTACGATACTTCCTTGGATTAGAGATAGTGAGACCTTATGAAGGCATACATATATGTTAAAGAAAATACACTCGTGACATCTTAGTTAACGCTAGAATGCTCAATGCCAAGCCTATTTGCAGTTCTATGGTAAAGAAGAATGAAGTTTTGTTTGACCAAAATTTCACTGTTCACAATGCCTCTGCATATGGAAGAATTATAGGAAGATTATAATACCTTGTCAACACAAGACCAAACATAAGCTTCGTTGTGTAGTTCCTCAGCCAATTCGTTCAAACACAATCAAAGCATCATCATCAAGCCATTCAACGAATCCTTAGATATATCAAGGCTTCACCCGCACAAGGCATTTTTATCCCAAAATTTTGTTTTACAATTAAAAGCTTTTAGTGACTCTAAGTGGGCATCATGTTCTATCACTCGACGATCAACAACCAAATATTGCTTCTTCCTTGGAGATTTGTTAATATCTTGGAGAACTAAAAACCATAGTACAATTTCCAGATCCTCATTTGTAGCCGAATACCATGCCTTGATGTCAACTTGTTATGAATTACAATGGTTAGTTTTTCTCCTTGAAGATTTACGTGTGATTACTTGCAGCATGGCCAACTTATATTGTGATATTGAATCTGCCAGACATATAGCTCACAACAGTAGTTTTCATGAATAAACTAAGCATGTAGACATAGATTGTCATGTGGTCAAAGAAAAGTTTCAACAACGTCTCTTCAATTTGCTTCCTATTCGGTCTTCTGAATAGCCCGCGAATGTGCTTACTAAAGCGCTCAACCATGATTTGTTTTGTAAGCTTGTGTCCAAGCTTGGAGTGATTTGCATACACACTCCAGCTTGAGGGGGGATTTTACGCTATATAGTTTTTCTTTAGTTAGTCAGATTATTTTCTATTATCTTTTTGTTACCTTTCTCTTTGTACATATAAACCCATATGTTTATGTTTTTGAATAACAAGTGAAACTTTCAGCTTTTTTTCTCTTTATTGAAATATCCTTTTACTCTTTCTCTCATTCCTCGTTTGATGTGATACCAAAAGTCATTATTATATTTATGTTTATATAAAGAATGATTGTTGGCACTAGCACCAATGATGAAGATATGTGTCTTGCTGATAATGCAACAACTCATACAATTCTTAAGAGTAACAAATTTTTTTCTTGTTTGGTAATGCGAGAAGTAAATGTTAGTACTATTTTTAGTACTATAAATATAATTAAAAGCTTTGGAAGATCTACTATACTTATACCAAGAGGTACAAGATCGCATATTAAAAATGCATTTTATTCTCCTAAGTCTAATAGAATCTTATTAATTTTCAAGGATATTCGTCTAAATGGATATCATATTGAGACAAACAATGAAAGAGATATTGAATATCTTTATATCACTTGAATTGAGTTGAAAATCCGTCGCTAAATCAACATTACCGACGGATTATCGAAAGTCAAAAATCTGTCAGTAAAACTCTTGTCAGTAAAATTTTACCGACAAAAATCATGTCCCGTCAGTAATTACCGACAGAAAAATCTGTTGTTAAATCTGTCGATAATTACCGACGAGAAAATTCGTCGGTAAATCTATTGATAATTATCGACGAAAAAATTCGTCGGTAATTATCAACCGAAAAATCCGTCGGTAATTACCAAAAAATCCGTCGGTAAGTAACATGCATTGTTCATCTTCTTTCTCCTCCCTCTTTCATTTTTCTTTTCGTTTTCTTCTTCGTTGTCGTCGATGCCACCACCGCCGCCATCGCCGCCATCGTTTTCTTCTTCTTCCTCTTTCTTCTTCTTCATCTCTTCCTCCTTCTCTTTCTTTTCCTTCTTCTCCTTGATCTTCTCCTTCTTCCTCTTCTCCTTCTCCTTCTCCTTCTCCTTCTTCATCTTTTCTTCTTCTTTTCTTCTTGTTCTCGTTATCTTATAAGGAGAACTTGGGCGGGAAAATTTTCGTTCCTTTTACCAATGGATAAATCCGTCGGTAAATTCGTCGATAAAAAAAATTTAAATTATCAACGAATTTTCTTGATAGATTTTAAGTTATGTAAGTATCAAAAATTTTACTAATGGAAAAATTCATCGACAATACAAATTTGGGTGGGAAATTTCCCGCTTCTTTTATCAACGTATTTATCTATCGGTAAATTTTTCAATAATTTTTTTTTAAATTAGCAACGAATTTTATCGACGGAATAATCCGTCGATAATACAAATTTGAGTGGGAAATTTCCCACTCCTTTTACCGACGGATAAATTCGTCGCTAAATTTGTCAGTTAAAAAAATTTGAATTACAGACAGATTTTATTGACGAATTTTTCTGTCGATAAATGAAATATTTGTTACAGACGGATTTTTTCATCGGTAATTAAAATTTGAAAATCCGTTGGTAATTCAAATTTACCGACTGAAACATATCCATTGGTAAAATTTCGTCGGTAATTTCAATTTTTTTTGTAGTGGTGGTCCAATATAACCACCATGTTGATCATTTAGATATTCCATGGTTTTAATTGATGCATCAACTAGATGGTCACATATAAGAGCTCACTTCCCAAATTATTTGATTAAGAAAATCTTTTTTGATAATACTAGTTAAATTACATCTCATGTTTTTCATAAGTATTGTATATCAATTGGAATTGAAGTTGAGCATCAGTAACACATGTTCACAATCAAAATAGACTTATGAAATCATTGCTAAAACGTCTAAAATTGGTTGCAAGACCATTACTTATAAGAGCTAATCTTTTAATGGCTATTTGGGGATATGCAATTTTACATGGTGCATTATTGATTTACATCAAGCGAACAAGTTATCATAAATACTTCATTATGCAGTTGGTTTTTGATCAGTGACCTAATATTCTCATGTAAGAATTTTTAGGTGTGGTGTATATATTCTAATTTCCCCACCAAAAGGGACTATGATTGGTCCTCAAAGACATTTGAGAATATATGTTGGATATGATTCTCCCTCAATAATAAAATACATTGAACTACCAACAGGAGACTTATTTATAGTTCAACTTTTTGACTACCGCTTTGATGAATAATTTTTTCCAACATTAGGGGGAGAAAGAAAACAATTGGAAAAAGATATTGGTTGGAATGAATTATCATTATTTCGTCTTGATCCTCGTACAAAAGAATGTGAACTAGAAGTTCAAAGGATAATTCATTTAAAAAATTAATCAATTACCTTATGTTTTACTGACAGAAAAGGGGTAACTAATATCAGTTGCTAATGCTTAAAAGATAATTGATATTAATTCATAACACGCCTGAAGGGTGGTAGGCTTGTTAGTTCCAAAGATACGCTTGAAGCGTGGTAGGCCTACTGTTCCAGAGAGAAAAACTCTTGAATGAGAAAGGGAGCTAAAATACAAGATGACCTAATCGAAAAGGTGGAAATCCCAAAAGATTCATTTGACATAATTCATTATTCAGTTCCAAAAGAACCTTAGGTACCTGAAATTGTTGAAAATGATGAGATCTTAATAAATTATTTCATGAATCATATAATATGGAACCAAAATGAAGTCAACATTGACAAAACCTTTACATATAATATAGCGATGAATGCCATGAATGACAATGAGGATCAATAACCAATGATCATTGAAGATTGTCGATAAACAAATGATTGGTCAAAATTAAAATATGCAAAGAAGCATAATTAGATTTTCTTGATAAACAAAAGGCTTTTGGACCTATAGTTCGCACACCTAAGGGTGTGAAACCTATTTGGCACTTATGGATTTTTGCGCAAAAAAAGGTATAATTAGTCGCAACGTACCCAGTTTCGTCCCAATGTGTCTAAATGGTACCCGCTTTTAACTTTGCATCTATTTAGTTACCCAAACAACATACACGGTTGGAGGAAGAAAAGGTCATGGTGATGCAAGAGAAAAATAGAATCCAAAAGTTGTTGCAAGACATTCAGAATGGTATGGTTAGTTTCAATGCAAGATCACCCATGTCCAATGTCACAACCATCATCACAAATTCTGCAATTGCTCGTCCAGTGGAAAAATCTATTAGAACTACTCCAGGTAGGTGCATAAATTTTATGGTTATTAATGAATTAAATTGTGATTATTGTTATTTGTTTTTTAAATTTTTGAGTTCTTTTCCTCTTTTAACCTAGTTGTTTTTTCATATAATTTTTAAATATATGAAAAAAATTATTTTTTTTCTCTTTAATCTTATATATTTTCCCCCTAATTTTGCTCCCCTTCATTTTTTACTTTTACTTTTAAGTGTTGATTGATTAAGACCTAAATATTTTTTAATTGTCCCCACTAACATAGGATGTGTTCACGTGTGGCGATTGATTTGAGGGAGAGTGGAATAATGGATTTTAGTGAATCAAAGGATGATTTGTGTTCTTCTTTTTATGGGATTTGTGGATGAAAGTAAATGGCCAATCAGAGAGAACCATCCAATCTTTGGAAGATTTGCTAAGAGCTTGTGTGTTAGAAGATTCTCATGGGTGGGATCGATGCTTGCCTTTGATTGAGTTCACCTATAACAATAGTTTACCCCTTTCCTTTCTAATCTTCATAACGTCTTTCATGCGTCTCAATTAATAAAATATATTTGTGATCCATCTCATGTGATAATACCAGATATAGTACAATTAAAGAATAACCTTACATTTAATAACCTTATATTTAATGAAATGCCTGTACAGATTTTGGACAAGAAGGTCATGGAACTGAGAGGCAGGCAAAACCCTTTAGTAAAATTCATTTGGAATGAAGCTAATGGAGATATTACATAGGAATTAGAAAAGAAAATAAGAGACATTTACCCTCATTTATTTTAGTCAATAAAAAATAAAATATCAAGGACAAAATTTCTATTAGTAGGAGAGAATTGTAACATCCATAAATTATACTATCAATAAACAATGTTTTACTTTATTTATAAACATTTTAATATTATCTATAATATATATATATATATATATATATATATATATATATATGAATAATAAAGAAAAGAAGAATGGTAAACTTTCTGATATGATTAGACAAACTTTTAGTTATATAAATAAATCTCTGAAACAAATGGATAAGAATGAGTTTCGTTGAATAAATATAAGAAAGGATAATAATGAATACGTGGTGAGAAGTTAATCCATTATAAAAAATGAGGGGGGTTGAAATTATAGGATAATACAACATTTGTTAACTCAAGTATAAAGCATGTGCATTTTTACTGTGGATGCAAAAAAAGAAAAATAAAATTCTTCTAACGAGAAATTTCAATCAAACCAGAATGCCAAACTAAAGGAATTTAGGTTCAAATTGAATCATAAGTAATGATTGCAAGAAGGGTTATAAATAGGGGTAGAATGAATGGGAAAGGAAAAAGGGGATTGACAATGAAGAAAAAAAGAAGAAGGAAAAAATGTTCAAGAAGTTACTCACAGAGTAGCTACAAATTTTTGGGATATATCTTCCACAATAACTAAGGTAAGAGAAGGAGACATTTATCACCTTATTCTGTTACTTTTATTATCTTTTCATCTATTCATAATTATTTTTATTTCTATATTTACCTTAAGTGAGGTGTCCACAACCTCATTTTAATTTATATTTTAGTTCACATTGTTATTTATTTATTTATATTCATTTCAAGTTATGCACTAGTCCTATTTATTTAATTTATATTTACTCTAATTTATTTATTTATATTTATCACCAGACACGTATTGGTCCTCTTTATTTATTATATTTATTTTTATTTATGCACTAATCCTATTTATTTACTTATACAATTATATGATTTAATATCAAAATAAAAATTATGATAAATAAAGATTTGATTATTGTAGTTGGAGGTATGACGTTGGGGATTTAAATGAGTGGATATTACTCAAGATGAGATGTTCTTGGGTTACTTTGTTGACCATGATGAGGCTCATTTATCTTTACTAGTCAGTACAAAATTAATCAAAATTTTTATAAAATATGATAAAAAACACAGTTCATGAACTTGAAAGATTTTTATGTGATATTTGTCTCACTTATTTTATGATTGTGTATAAAAAAATCTTATAATCTCATTGTAGATGGTTGCCCCTAACATGTCTGACTCATTCTTTGCCAATATCGTAGCAGTCTTTCCAAGAAATGCATGGTAGGCAAATGCGGTAAATAATTTGGTAACATTTAAGGAACATGAAATTCTAGCATTACATTCCTAAATGCTCCAAATGCACTAGTTATCCTTGAAGGATAGATTGAAGTCACTTTTTATTTACCCTCAATAGTCTAAATGAATCTTATCCATAACCTTTTTTCTCCACATGTTTGAACGCTAGGTTTATTGATAGTATAATTTATGATATATTTGCCTCTCAGTTCCATAGGTATATTATAGTATAAATAAAATATTTGCATAGGTATATTTTGCATAGGTTTATTGATAGTATAATTTATGGATGTTACAATTCTCTCCTACTAATAGAAATTTTGTCCTTGATATTTTATTTTTTATTGACTAAAATAAATGAGGGTAAATGTCTCTTATTTTCTTTTCTAATTCCTATGTAATATCTTCATTAGCTTCATTCCAAATGACTTTTACTAAAGGGATTTGTCTACCTCTCAGTTTCATGACCTTCTTGTCCAAAATTTGTACATGCATTGCGTTAAATGTAAGGTTATTCTTTAATTGTACTGTATCTGGTATTATCACATGAGATGGATCATAAATATATTTTATTAATTGAGACGCATGAAAGACATTATGAAGATTAGAACGGAAAGGGGTAAACTATTGTTATAGGTGAACTCAATCAAAGGCAAGCATCGATCCCACCCATAAGAATCTTCTAACACACAAGCTCTTAGCAAATCTTCCAAAGATTGAATGGTTCTCTCTGATTGTCCATTTACTTTCATCCACAAATCCTATAAAAAGAAGAACACAAATCATCCTTTGATTCACTAAAATCCATTATTTCACTCTCCCTCAAATCAATCGCCACACGTGAACACATCCTATGTTAGTGGGGACAATTAAAAAATATTTAGGTCTTAATCAATCAACACTTAAAAGTAAAAGTAAGAAATGAAAGGGAGCAAAATTAGGTGGAAAATATATAAGATTAAAGAGAAAAAAAATAATTTTTTTCATATATTTGATAATAATTTTAACAAAACCAGGGGAGCGCTTGCCCATGCACAACTACATATACGTCCGTTAGTGCCTCTAAATACTAATTCTAAGCTGGAGGACCAACAAATTCATCATTCTACATTGTTGTATCTCTTACATATTGGTGAATGATTATTCTTCAAAGTTTATAAAATCTAACATGTCCTCCGAAAAATCTAGGTATATACAATCGTCTCTTTTGTTGTCAAATTCAGAAGCAGCAATATCGTTTGAAAATGACGTGTCCAAGTTTTTAGGTATATCAAAAGAATTAACATCCAATGCTATCGTACTTGTTATATTTGTATCCATGTTACTTTCCTTGTTTGTATCCCTCTTTTGTGTTTCATCATTATTTGCCACAATAGAAGAAAAGTCGATATTGCCTTCATTACAAGCCATTTGTTTTACATGGTCAACCATATCTCTCTTGGTCGTAATCACATTATAAGAAGGGGCAATAACTTCCCCATTACATTTTGCAACAAGAGTAACATCTGTATCACTGGGAAATGAATGAATTATGGGATGTGTTGTTGAAACATAATTAGTTGAAATTTGTGATTCCTTGAGTGTAGGGTTTATGACCAACGATTGAGTTGATGCATCAAAGGATCCAAAATCTACTTTGTTATTAGGAGACGATAGCGACATATTTGTACCTAGAAATAAGGAGAAAGTAAAATTCTAGTTGCTAATATATGAAAACTTAATGGTATACATTATACAAACATAAAGTAATCATACATTGGAGTTGCATCTTCTTCCCAGGTTTTCTACCACGAGGTTTCTTAGCAACTACAGACCCATTTGCGGTCGAAATTTCTTTTCTCTTCTTGTCAAACACTCCAATCATAGGTGATGACAAGTTTTTATTGTCCGTGGGTTTAATTGGCAAGGACATTGTATTTTGCATAGGAAAAATGATAGTACTAGAAGCAACTAACAAAAGGAGAAAAAAACAATAGGTTAAAAGAGGAAAAGAACTCAAAAATTTTAAAAACAAATAACAATAATCACAATTTAATTCATTAATAACCATAAAATCTATGCACCTACCTGGAGTAGTTCTAATAGATTTTTCCACTGGACGAGCAATTGCAGAATTTGTGATGATGGTTGTGACATTAGACATGGGTGATCTTGCATTGAAACTAACCATACCATTCTGAATGTCTTGCAACAACTTTTGGATTCTATTTTTCTCTTGCATCACCATGACCTTTTCTTCCTCCAACCGTGTATGTTGTTTCTTCAATAATATATATTGATTTAGTATTTCCTCCAAACTCAACACATTCTGGAACGCCAACAAAACAAAATTAATGAGAAGAGTGTGATAAATTATGAAAAAAAAAATTAAGAAAGGATAATGATATTTTGACTCACTTTTTTAACTTACTTTTAACTCATCACTCCAATCACCCTTCAATTATCTATTTTTATTTTTGTTAATGGTGTGATGTGATGCTCTAAAAGGGATTAGATTGGTGAGTTAAAAGTCGGTCAAAATATCATTATCTTTACTAAAATGACCAAAAAGTAAAAAATAAAAAAATATAGAAAAAATACGATGAATAACCGTGTTTGATGGTCGAGCAGCAAAGAGTGGCAAAGCTTCGTTCCGAAAGGTGGCCCTCGTTTGGTAGAATTGGTTGCGACACAAATATTGATCCACAATGAAGGCAATTAGAGGCTGAGAAACGTTATCCATTGCAGAAGTCATTAAAAATCACACCTTTGCACGCGTTTGACAAAACAGGAATACACTAGTTACACGATCAAATACGCAACTCACTATATTTGGTGTTGTAATATCAAACTCTAATAAGAAAGGAAGAAATTGATTAGATAATGTAAAATGTACTACTTTTATACTAGAAGGGAGAAGACAAAAAACAATCTTTTAACGTTATTATCTTTTAACTAAATCTTAAATCTTTGTTATCTTTTAACATTATTATCTATCTTTGTACTGTAAATTTTATTTATCTATTTATTTGATAATGTAAATAGATAAAATAATATATGTTTAAATAAATTTTTATTTATTTATATAAATATATTAACATTTATATATTTTAATAGATAGATAAAAATATAAATACTCAGGTAAAAAGATAAATATATATATATATATATATATATATATATATATATATATATATATATATATATATATATATATATATATTTTT
>Ga0209589_1004229_pt1 | contig 24896 bp, 12 predicted proteins | sample CowpeawhiteBW_FD_187525 | JGI IMG/M metagenome (GOLD analysis project Ga0209589, IMG submission 187525) | Root nodule microbial communities of legume samples collected from California USA - Cow pea white BW (SPAdes) (version 2) | ecosystem: Host-associated > Plants > Roots > Nodule | place: USA...
AATAAAAATATTAAAAAATAATATAAATATTCAAATGTGAGGCATAATTTTTTTTAATTAACATACATCATTTTAACATAATTACATAAAGGTTATGATAAGATAAAAAATATATTGGAGATGAGAGTGAGTTTCATGACAAATGAAATAATTAAAAGAAAAAAAAATATATATATATATTAATTGTGAATATTTTAATAATTTAAACGAGAATGGAGATATGGCGGGTATATGTACATCCTCATACCCATCCCCATACCCAACTGAAAAAGTCGGGGATTCTTCATACCCATACCCATACCCAGTCAATGCGGGGATTCCCTGTCAAAACGGGGACGGGTTCGGGCAATACCCACGGAAACGGGTTTATTTGCCATCTCTACTTATGAGAGTCCACCATTCGAGTGCAAGCGATGAGGAAAGTGTGATGAACCGCAACATCCAAACCCTCGGATGAACCTAAACTACACTCTGTAATTGCAAAGTAAAGTGGCATTTAATATATATATATATATATATATATATATATATATATATATATATATATATATATATATATATATATATATAGTTAATATATAATATTTGATTCGAATTTTTTGAAATATTAAATTTTACTTATATATATATATAAATTTTTTTTGAAATATTAAAGTTAGTAACCATTAAAAAGAGAAATAATTCAAATTTGTGTATGACAGCCAATTCTGTTATCAGAACTTAAAATCTGTCAACATTTAATTGGTTTGCTAGATATATATTATTTATGAAAAGGAATGTAAATAAGAAATGACCATTTATAAATTCGTTTTTTTTTTTAAAAAGATATATGTCATTTATGGAAATAAATATAAATAATAAATTGAAATTTCTAAATTCCTTTTTCACAAAAGTTATTTGATTATGACTTTCATGAATTTATGCTACAAAATAAGATCAATTTTGATAAGTTTTGATGTAGCTGGCAGTCATGTTTGTTGACAAAACTTGAAAAATGTCAACAATATTTTACAAACCAGCGGATGAAATAAATATAAGTATACAAATTGTAACAAATAAAAGCATAATAAACGCATAATATAGTTATCATAAAATTTAACAAAAAAGTTGTAGTTCAAATGAAATTAAAGACAGATCCATGCATAGACATATTATAGTCCCAAATTATCAAACATAAAACAAATTGTCTTCAAATATTATAACTAAAATGATATCTCAAATAACTGATTTTTCCTTCTTAATATTTCTTTTTAGCAGCTTCAAAGGAACACTGTCTTCTTCAATGGATTCAAATGATGCAGTCTTCTTTGCAAATTCTCTCTTAAGTGAACTGTTACCATCATCATTCGTTGCATTATCTTTGATTAAGTCAGGTGATTGGGATCCACACTCAATTGTTTCTTTGGTAAATATGACTAATAAATCCTATATTACATGTTAAAAAGAAATAACATTAATAAAATAATGGATCATTAACAAAAAAATAAAATTTAGATCATTTCTATACCTCTGCAATATCAACTGTGGACTCATTGACTACATGTTGTTTTTGCCTGCTAAACTCATCATTCCCAGCATAAACATCCTTCAAAAAGGTATAGAAAATGAAATGATTAAGAACTAAAATATATGTAAAATCTTGAATGTAAAATTTATATTTGAAATTAGATATTACCACAGATTTCATCGAAGAATCATTGAACTTCTGAATGATATCATCATCAACACATACTTTCTTCACTCTGAAAGACTGTTCAAGTTTGAAAGTGTGATCGTTCCTACTTTCAACTTTAAACAACAAACTTTTATCAACTAACTGATCAAACTCCTTAGGCAAATTTCCAGAAGCATTCATCTACGATAACAAAACAATTTAATATCATATTCAGAAAGAGTGATCCAACTGTCATTGTGTATGTATATATATAAGTGGATATATTGAAGAGTATACCTTATCATGAGTCTCTAACATATCAGCACAACTTTTTTTGAAAATGGTGGTTGCATCCCTATCAAACAGCATAAATGTGGTTGGATTAGATGAGTCAATAACTCGGATCTTGATCCTATATCTGTAAAATGAATAACAGTATTGATTAACAAAAGTTTAAAGTATAATCATATATTTTAATGGACATTAAGTTTAATACACAAAAAGTTAACCATGGAAAGACTTTTATAACATGCTTATTACACTTCTCGCAAAAGAACATCTTTGAATCTGGATAAACAGCTTTGTTGCAAAGACAAGCAGTATACCACCAATCATCCTCACCCAAAATATGCTTAATGGTTCCCAACAATATGTAAGTGGTAACCTTTCAATATAAAAAGATTAATGAAAACAGGTATTGTGAACAACAAAATTTCATGTAACAATTTATAAGTCATTTTAACCTCTTTACAATCTTTAAGACCTTGAATGGTCGTCCTAGGTGTAAGAGTTAAAAATTCTTCCTCCACAGTATGTTTGGAAGTCTGAGAGAGCTGCGTTAATCCTTGAAAGGGAGATTCATTGTTCTCAAACATTCTGTGCAATACAAATTAAAAGTTACGAAACAGGATTAAATAAAAAATTATAAAGTTTAAATAAAATGAAGAACAATTTGAATATTACCTTGATTTTAGTTCAGATGCCTCATTGAAGTTAACATTGTACTTAATCCTAGTGCAGAACTTACAATTTTGAACTTGAACCTTATCTAAATTTAAAATGATAGTGTATGTCAAAGTACCATGGAATAAATAGTAATAACAAATGTATAAAAGTAATAACAGAAGTTTACCTTGAAAAGTTTTGAATTTCGCAAATTATATACTTATAGCATCATTTTATACTTCTCCACTTGAAAGAAATACATTCAGTTCATCCATATGAATACCAAACAAAGTACATTCTATTCGAAACCTAAACATTCAATAAATGTTATGTGAAATCATTATTTAAACAGAAATAAAAAGGTATGTAGTATAGCATAGAAATAAAATACCCATCAGCTTCTATTGCAATGACATTTAATTGTGTTGTCTTTCCATCAACTTGCAATTCTCTTTTAGTCCCCACTCTGACCAGTAATCCCAAGATATCTAAATAATAATTCATAAATGTGATATTATATAAGGTAAAAATAAATGTTGATAAATAAAAAATATGAATGGTAGAAAAACTAAAAATATTAACTTACCAACTAAATAATCAGTATCAAATCCAGTGGTTGTCAATAAGGACAAAGGTGTGTATTGTGGTTTCATATCAGGAACCAAGTTACCATGAAGCAAACTAACTTTTGTACCAAACTGGAAATTAATCTTATAAGGGTGGTGCGTAGTTCTGTATATTCCAGAATTGGGAGCCACACTGAAATTTTGGATGGCATAAACATGCCCTTTAGAAATTTCAGTCTGAAATTTGTAAATTAGAGTACGTTTGATGGAATGATGTATTTTAGAACCCAGAAAAAGCTCAATATAATAAATATAAATATGTTTAAGATACACATATTTTGTTCATAACAATGATGGTAAAGAATTAGAAGAATAATAACCTCTTTGTCTTGAATAACCAATTCCATGGAGAAGGGACACCTCTGTTTACTGAAATCTGGAATAAACCATGAACGTATCATCCTAACGATGATATTCTAGTTCTCCTTTTCTGGAGTAACTTCCCTTACATTTTGGCTTTGCTTTTGAACTTCAGAGAGAGACATGTTGAACTCAAAACAACGATATTGAAAAAATGAGAAGTAAAAAAGTGAGTATTAGATTGGTGACATATTTATACTCAGATACAAAGAAAAAATTAATATAAAAAGATTTAATTCAGACAACTAAAATAAATACAAATAAATAAAAGGTTCAAAACAACTATAGAGTAATATATATTTGTTTGGTGAAAGGATGGTCAAAGAAGGGTAAGGAATAAAGACAACATGGATTTCACAATTTTTGAAAAGGTAAAGGTTATATGTTATTGGAGTAAAAACTTTGAAATGGTTAAAGAAAGCAAGAAGTACAAAAGCAATAAGTAGTCTGCAAACATGGAGTAATAGACATACGATGTTAATAGAAAGAACTACTTTTGACCTACATTTACAGAATTCATACTAACATATTTTGGTGAAAACTGCAAAAAACAGCTATTGATGTCAGAAACCAGTAATTTGTTCCAATTGATTTATTCACAGGTTTCATAGAAAAGGAAAATCAATACAAAAAGCATTCTGATGAAGATGAACCATGAACAATTTACTTTTAAATGAAAACATTACCTTTTGGCGTGATGTATTGAGCATTGAACCATTAGTTGAATAAAGAAGAAATGTGCGAAGATGTATTTTCAGAATTACAAAAGAAATGGACAAACCCTAATTATGTACAAAACAACATATGAACTGCATAGCTTCTTGTATTACTATATTTGTTAACAAAAACAAATGAAGTACATACCTTTGGTGGAAGATGGTTTGTAAGAATCTAGTCTTGCCAGTGAAAAGTAATTTGGCTGCATAATAATTAATTAAATTCTACAAAAAGTGAAAAAAGAAGTGTAGTTCACAATATACTTGATGAGAACAAAATAGATGATATCTCAATACTGCAAGAAACTTCCTGGAGAAGACAAATGTGTTGGATGCATTGATTTAATAATGTATAATATCAAATTAAATAAAAAATTATATTCGTATAATAAAAAAATGTAATGATATGAGGGATTGGTACAGCAGAAAAAAATGTGGTGGAAAATATATAAAGGTACTCGAGCAATGTAAAAAGTCATATCACTCCACTTTTATAAAATCATATTAACTTGTGGTTGAAATTTTAATAAATGAGATGTATATGAAATAACTTCTGGTGTTATATTTTAAAATATAAGAATTATTTTAAAAAGGCAAAATCAATGATATGACATTTTGGTTCCTAACATGAATTAACTGGCAAAGATATTCGTATATGGAAGAAGATATGGAGCAGTTACCATTAAATAAGATTTCAAAAGTTGGATTTACCAATACTTAAACACACACACACACAATACACACACACACACACACACACACACACATATATATATATATATATAATAAAAGTCCATAATAATTCATACAAAAAAGTACAGATAACTAATCTGTTAAAATAATATTGTTCATGGATGATTTCAGTGGTGATGATAATATTCATATATATTAAGCAGCACATTCACATCCTTGTTTGCTTTTTCACCGTCAACCTCAAGAAGTGTAAATCTCTTTCCTCTAGTCCATGAAGTTCACAAAACTTTTTCCATCCATTGCCTATCTTCACCGATTTAGCTCTAATCAACAACTTGCATTGCACTTCTGCTTTTGGACCGCAAAGCACAATGTATGACAAATTACTATTGCGAAAATACTTACATAGGTCTGAATTCAAATCCTGCAGAAAACAAATTAAATAAAATTGAATTTTTATTAAAGTGAAGATAAAGAGAAGCCATAAAGAATGGTATATAGATTATATAAAAAAAAAGGTAACAAACTTCACCAGAAAGCTTGCTTTGCAGTTGTATTTAGAAAGGCAGAACTCAAAATGAATTAACTTTGACGTTGTCAGTGGAAGATTTGATCGAACATGACTTAGAAATTTTTGCAAAGTTGATTCTGAACAGTGATTGTAAAAGTGTATTTGAAAAGCAGAATTTCCAGTATGCCTTAAGTAACATAGTTTCAGTGGTTTTAAGTGATAGAATTTTCTTATATCACACCAGCCATCAGTAATCCTCGGATTATAAATATCCATGTTGAAGGTAACATGGTACACATGACCCTTGTTATCAGAAATAGTCCAACATGGACCCAGTTCACAACCTAATGTAATGACAAACAATCGGTTGACGTCACCAAAATCCTTGAAAAAAAAAGCAAGTTCATCAAGAAAAGATTAGTTAAATTTAAACAGAGAAGAATAATGGTTAATAATTTATAAGTAATGAATTTCAAAAAAACTTGTTCTTCGATGAACATAGTAAAGAATCCACCCTTCCACTTGCTCGCAAGTATGGATTGATCACCAAGAATGCATTGTGTCGTCGTCATCTAATGGATCGTATAAACATTTTTAGAAACATTGAAAAACAGAGAACATGACGAAATGGAGAAGATGATGGTTATGATGATGATGAAAAAGAGAAGATCATGAAACAAATATTTTGATATGGACTGTGAAGAGAAGTATAGGTAAAAACAGGTTATGGTTCATAAAAATGTAAAAGTTTAACATGTTAACCTTTCTGTAATGGAGAAGAAGTTGGTGATGATGAAACAGAGAAGATGATGAAGAGAAGCATAGGTCATAAAAGCGTGTTGTTCATACAAATGTAAAAGTTAAACATGCATACCTTTGTGTAATGGAGAAGCACTTCTTGAAATCTGATATACACAGATGAAAAAAGATGACTATGACGAAAAGAAGATAAGTTGTAAATTATAGACATAGCTGCGTTCTTTCACTGTGAAGAGAGGTAGCGGTGATCAAAGCGTCTTCGTGATAATAATATTATGTAGAGCAATCATGATTATCTTATTGAGAAGTGTTGATAACTCTGGACAGTGCAATCAATTTTATCTTGAGAAGTGAAAAACATAATGATTTAAAAAAAAATGAACCGTTTCTTGGTTCGGGATTTGGTATTTAATATTGAAATATGAAAAAGTTGAATAATTATAACGTGTGGCAGATGATGGAGCAGTTTATTCATCATTATCTCGAGCAGTGTGAAATTTAATGCATTTGAATACTGATTGACACGTTGATTTGGAGATAATTCGAAGTAGTATTTTAAGGCGTTGGAATACAAAACATTTTGTAAACGAAATGGTTTTCATTGAGTAAACGATCATTTAAAATTTATTTATAAATAAAAATTGTTCTTAAATTGTTCTGGAAATGCCCATGGCAAAAAAGATTATAAATAATGTTTAAGTTATATGATTTTATTAATAATAATTAATAACTAATAGTTATTGTATTTCACTGACGTTTAAATTTCCAATTTATATGGAATGCTAATTAATGTTAATTAATTAAATATCTAATTAAAAATTATTTATATTGACTGAAAACTTATGGTTTCCATTAATTTGATAAAAAATGAATAATTTTAAAATGAAGTCGAACAAAATATATAACAAAAAAAGAAAATACATATACTAAAAGTGAATAAAATAGAACATATATATTCAGATATATAATAACTACATACAAAATAAGAGTCCAATTGAAATCTTCTTTTATATATATATATATATATATATATATAAAGAAGTTCAAACAAAATGACATACAAAATGTTCAACTTTAATACCAAAATAATGGATAAAGAATTTTGATATTTCTGCTTGTTTTTTCACTTTTAACTTCAAAAAACAATTCAGGGTGATCCTCTGCAGAGAGTTGATGAAGAGCACAAAAGTCTTTCCAGCCAGATCCTATCTTAACAGACCTAGGTCTTATTATCAATTTACACTCGACTTCATCCCTTGGTTCATGTAAAACAACAGATGAAAGTCCACTATTTTCAAAATAACTCGCAAATTCTTTTTTCAAATACTAAAAAAATAATATGAAGAGATATTAATTATTAAAATAGAATGTAAATTTTAAATAATATTAAAAAATAAGAACTAACCAGGTGCCTTGCTTGACAATAGCATGTGGATAGTTCAACTAGAAAATGGATTAAGTTTGACATAGAGAGAGGACGACGGATGGCAACATTGTTGAGGAAGTTGGTCTTGATTCGTGTGTCTACAGAACGTGTAGAGATGTGGATTACGAAAGATGAATTTCTAACGTATTTTAACACAAGAAACTTGTTAGACTGATCTGCATAGAAAGATCTTAATTGGTTTCAGCCTTGGGTAATCATTGGAGTGTGAATATCCATGTTGTAGGTAACATGGTGAACATTACTTTGGTAATCAACAACGGTCCATTTAGAACCAAGGTCCTTCCAATAGCGTATTATGAACACTCGGTCGACGTGTCCAAACTCCTTAAAAGATTAGCAAGTTAAGAATAAGGAAATAAATATAAACAACAAAAATAAATGAGAAGGAATAAAAAAATATACCTGGTCTTTCAAAAACATAGAAATGAATCCGCCAACCAGTTGTGCAGAAAGTATGGATTGTGGTGTGGGCATGGATTCCATTGCAGGAAAATAGGTTGGTGATGAAGAAGAATTATAAGAGAAGAAAATGGGTAACAGTAGAAAAATCAGATTTGTGACTTTGAATTTGGTAAACATAGGGAATATATATAAACATAATTGGAGAAGTCATAGCTGTTGGAAGTATCCGTACATACTGGACAGTCTGTTGTATAATAATTATTGCAATTGCTTTGGAATAAATGACAGGTTAATAAATACGAATTTAAAAATAAATCATAAAATAACAAAAATGAATTATGAAGCGTCGTAAAAGTATAAGAAAAATCATTCAATGTTTTGTTGAGAAAGTTGGAAAAAAATAAATCAATGTAAAAATATCAGAAGATGAATTTTCTATTGTTGATTTGGTTCAGGATTTGGTATTTAATATTGGAATATGAAAAAGTTGAATAATTATAACGTGTGGCAGATGATGGAACAATTTATTCATCATTATCTCGAGCAGTGTGAAATTTAATGCATTTGAATACTGATTGATACGTTGATTTGAAGATAATTCGAAGCAGTATTTTAAGGCGTTGGAATACAAAACGTTTTGTAAACTAAATGGTTTTCATTGAGTAAACGGTCATTTAAAATTTATTTATAAATTAAAGTGTTCTTAAATTGTTCTGGGAATGCCCATGGTGAAAAAGACTAAAAATAATGTTTCGGGTAAAAATAAATCAATGTAAAAATATCAGAAGATGAATTGTTTGATTTAGAAAGATGAAAGAAAATGAAAAGTGGGTAAAAATGTAAGATCTGACATGAAAAAGAACGAATTATGGGTAAAAACAATAGTGTATGATGAACTCTTTGATTGTAAAATGTCCAAATAAAAACGAAAATCGGGTAAAAATAAAGAGATCTGCTAATAGAATGCATTACGTAAAAATACCATCAACGAAAAAAAAATGACAAAAACATAGATGAAGCTACAAAAATGAAGAAGATGAACGGTTTGCTTGTAAAAGGTGGAAAAATACAGAAAAATTGGGAAAGAAAAAGGAAGATGGTCATACAAATTACATACCAGTTAAGTTGTACAACGAAAAAGAATCTTGCATGCGTTTAAAATCTTCATTTGAAGCTTGTAAACAGAAGAAAAATATAAGAAACAATTAGATCAAAGTAAATATAAGAAAAATCTGACCTGTTACCTAGAAACAAAAAAAGTTAGATCTGTAGTTAGATCAAGGCCAAAAATAGTTAGATCAAAGTTTTTTAAAACCTATAGTTAGATCTGTCGCAATGAACCATATTAGACATGTAGAAAAAATAAAAATACCATCAACGCAAAAAATAGTTAGATCTGAGAAAATAAAAGAAGAATATGAGTTGTTCGCTTGAGAAAGGTCAAAATGAAAACGAAATCTAGGTAAAAAAATCATATGTCGCAGTGACCCATATTAGACCTGTAGAAAAATGAAAAAAATAGTTAGATCTGAGAAAATATAAGAAGAATATGAGTTGTTCGCTTCAGAAAGCTCAAAATAAAAATGACTTCTGTGTTTAAACCTGTAAAAATAAAAGGTGAAAAAAATATACATACCAGTTAAGTTGTAGAGCAAGAAAGACTCTTGCATGTGTTTGAAATCTTCATTTGAAGATTGTAATCAAAAGATAAATAACATCAAGGCCAAAAATAGTTAGATCAAAGTTTTTTTAGACCTGTAGTTAGATCTCTCGTAGTGAACCATATTAGACATGTAAAAAAAATAAAAATACCATCAACGCAAAAAATAGTTGGATCTGAGAAAATAAAAGAAGAATATGAGTTGTTCGCTTGAAAAAGGTAAAAATGAAAACAAAATCTAGGTAAAAAAACCATGTCTCACTGACACATATTATACCTGTAGAAAAAAGCAAAAAATAGTTAGATCTGAGAAAATATAAGAAGAATATGAGTTGTTCGCTTCAGAAAACTCAAAATAAAAATGATTTATGGGTTTAAACCTGTAAAAAAACGCATGAAAAGTTAGATATGACAAAATATAAGAAGAACATGAGTTGTTTGCTTGAGAAAGGTGATAACACAAACGAAAACAGAGATACAACATCTTCAGATCTAGGAAAAAAATGATATCTCCATATCTTCTCATTTGAAACCGCTGAAAAGAATGACCAACAGAGAGATACCACAAAAATAACTACAAATCTGAAGAAGTTAGCGAAATCGAAAAAGAAAAGTTTGAAGATGAAGAGGTATTATGTGCGCGTGAGAAAAACAGAGAAAAGAGGAAGATTGAGAAGAAGCTGAAGAGTCTAGAGTGTGTGTGAGTGAGAAAGACCTGAGAAGAAAAGAGAGAGAGAGATACAAAAAAAAAGGTGAGATAACTTTTGGATTTTGAATTATTTTTTGAACGTTGAAAATTGTCTTTGATTGATACGTTAACACGTTTTCTTGTTGTAGAATAAAATTTTTGAATTGAATTGGATCAGATATATTATTTAATAGAAGAAGTTTTCATTTGTTAGTTCAGAAATATATATAGTATTAGATTTCCATATTGTCAAAAAGCATTTCAAGTCAAGATTTTGAATAGTGAAAATTGAACCGAGATTAACTGGGGAGTTTAATTGAATTATTATAAAAATACTTGTGTTATATAGCCTTCTTTCTCTCGATTTTTAATCTTTGATATTATAAAATTTTGATTAAAGTAGAAACATTTATGAGCTTATTGTTGGTGAGAAAATTCACAATTTGTTTCAGGCTTTTAATCCAATTTTTCGGATGGGATTCAAGTTTTGATAGTCCTATGCTTTTATTCATTTAGCTATGTGGGTGAGGCACATGCTTCCTAATCCCATAACTTTTTCTTACTCCCTCCATTTTATTAAATGTCTATCTTGTCTTTTCTATTTTGTAATTGTAGTAGATTTTGGTTTTTAACTCTTTAAAACGAATTTTAACAATGAGAAATTAAAATATGTTGTATTTAAATTAATTATAATTGATTTTTTTTTTTTACTTTTTAAACAATTTGTTAAAATTGAGTAATTGAAATATTTTAGATTTTAATTTTAGATTATTATTATTATTATTAAACATATCAGTATATAGATACTAGTATCTAATATGCTATTTATATAAACTTAAAACCTAACCTAGTAGTCCCAAACGCACTAACCAAAGCATAAAATGAAAAAGAAAAAACAATGTGAAAAAACTATTCTCCATGCAACTTTATTTTTTAAAAATATAAACGATAAAATCGATTCTAATAACGGATGAGAGATGAGAATCACTTCTTGTGAAATTAGTATACAAGGGAATTGATTCCCTTACTGCATAGATATGAGGAAAATCGATTCTCTCATGCCTTCTATTTTTTTCGCTTTCACATGAATCATTTCACTCAACACAATTTTCCTCTCTCCTTGTCTCTAACGTAGCATACAAGACAAATGTGTCATTGACTCTGGATGAGGTTGGTTTTATGGGGTAATCTCCTCACTTGTGTGAGGGTCATCCAAAGCTCAATCCTCACAAATTCATGCCTCCAATTCGTCTTAAATTAGTAGAAGCATTACACAGTTTGCATTTATCTTTCCATCATCGTGAACAAGACATCGTCAAAAACAAACACATGCTTAAGAGAAAAGATATAATATTTTGACTTATAGTAAAAACCATAAACATGAATAGTTTAAAAAATATTTGTTTAAATTTCATGACAGATATAAAATATTCTTACTAGAAGGTGAAATGTAATTCGATAAGTTATGAGATAAACTAATTTTCCTTCCAAGCTAATAGACTCTCCTGAATTAAATTTTGGTCAAGTTCAAATATAACATGAAAATCCACCTATAAAAAACTTTCTAACACTCAACTTAATAATAATTTTAGAATAATAAATACGAATAGAAAGTTGAGTCTATGATTCACTTAGTTGTGATGTGTATTTTTAAACTTTTAATCATCTATGAGTAAAACTAAAAAGAAAAAAAAAAATATTGATCTACGTTGTTTAGACTATTGAGCTCTAGTACATAACGAGTACAAATTGCTATTATCATTAATATGGGAGTGTACTTGCCATATGAATATACTTGACGTGGATACCTAAAAATGTATACCATTTTTATAAAATCAAATATAAATACAAAAGTTTAGCCAAAAAACAATTGAATTCATATTAGTAAAAAACTTAACTTGATTGGAGTGAGTTGCACTTGCACTCTTCAGAGAGGAAACAGACTCTTGGGTCAAGTTGCAACTTACAAAAATGCTACACTTTTTCTTTTCCTGTAAACTACTTCGCCCACAAGGAACCATTAACAGGAATATTATTATATACTACATATAACCTCTTGAACAAACTTCTGCTTGACCTTGCAGCAAAGTGTGAGAGTCATGGCTCTCTCTATCTTACTCACACTCACTCTCTTCCTCCTCCCACACGGTAACATTTTCTCTTGCTCTTCCTCTCTCTTCCAATTCCATTTTTCACTTCTTGTTTTCTTTTTCATTTTTCAGTTAAGGGCAAAGATGTTGTCATCGCTGAAGACGGTTACACCGTCACCACCTTATTCGACGGCCACAAGCCTCACATATTCCCTTACATCGTCCTTCAACGACCCTTTTCTTCCGATCTCATCCTTCTCGATTCTGTCAACAGCACTTTCTACACCGCGCAATTCCCCATTACCCAAGGTTCTTTCCCTCCCGTTTTTGTCTTCTGGGGGTGCCAAAGTTTCGATTTTTTCTTTAATTTTGGTGGTTATTCTTCGTTATTCTGTTGCAGAAATCGTTTTCACTAGGCTTTCAGGAGATGGTTCTGTGGGGTATTTGGATGGGGACGTTGGTTCTGCTCGGTTTGATAAACCCAGAAGCTTTGCTTTTGATCTTAGAGGGAATGTGTATGTTGCTGACAAGAACAACCGTGCAATAAGGAAAATTAGTGCCAAGGGTATGCTTTGAATACTTCCATTTTGCATCTAGTGTTTGCATAGAAATGTCAGCAACATACCTTTTTGAATATATTCTTTATTATTAACTGAAATTTATTGAAAATCATAAAATTTGGTGACTTGTTATTTTTAACGAGTATGATTTTTGAAGTTTCTAATTAATTTGAACCATTAGTAAATAAAATGTGATATGAGGAATGTGTTGGTTGGTGTGTTGCTAAGACTCCTCAACGTTTGTCTTTTGCACGTGAAAGTATGGACTGCATGATGGAATTAGAAATGTATCTATTCTGCTTCGATATATAGATGTAGGATTTGACTCATTTGAAGTGATTCATTTTAGTTTTTCAATATTTCATGAAAAGGCATAACAAATCATGAATTTTTTGAAATATCAACAATTGGTTTTTCAACTACGACTGACATTATTTGCTTTAGTTTCTTAACTTGAGTAAAATTCATAGTTGCATGGAAAGAGTGAGAGAGAGGGGGGGCCTAGCAAAGTGTGGGTCAAATTACGTATGTGAATTGTTGAGAGTGGTGGACTTGTTGTGGTCCTCCAGTTTTCACTCTTTCTTAGAATGCTTTAATGATTGTTTTTAAATGCATGGTTTGGATGGTGAATCAGGTCAATTGTATTATCAGGAAATGTTGAACATTCTTTCTGTCTTATTTCATCTTGACTAGGTGTGACCACAATTGCTGGAGGAGATTTCTCAGAAAAGTCGACCTCAAAGGATGTCCCTGCACTTAATGCATCATTTTCAAATGATTTTGACCTGACCTTCATTCCGGGGATGTGTGCTTTACTGGTGTCAGATCACATGCATCGATTGGTCCGCCAGATTAGTTTGAAGGAGGAGGATTGCACCTATGGTTCTAGATCTGGTGAGATTTTAGAATTTGGGGCATGTGTGTATGTGTTTTTGTTTTTGTCACTTTTTTATGGTTTTGGGTTTTATAAAATGGTTAGTGTACATTCCATTTTTGAGGTATAGGAAGTAGAAGGTAGAGAAAGAGAGAATGAAAAAATAAATAAAGAATAAATAATTGTAGACACCTCCACTCTATAGTGGACTCCTAGAGAGAAAAGTGTTGGAACAATTAGTAATATATCATGTGATAAGAAGAAAGAGACAAAAATAATTAAGTGCTACTGAAGTGTCTTGAATGATGTAGTGTTCACATATCATGTCACTACTAAAATATGGAGAAATAAATTGAGAGATGTGATGTGATAGAAAGATATAGAAATAACAATGACGTTGAAGAGAAGTAGTGTTGTTAAGTTTTATTTTCTATTCTTTTTAGGTTTAAGCATCTCTCACTAAATCAATCTTAAACAAATAAACAAGTCTGTAGAATGAATGAACATTTCAGTGAATCCATCATTGCAATACCCTATTGCATTTAAAATTTGAATGTAGTCATGGTCAAGATTGTAATTCCACTTTCTTAGTTTATCAAAAGAAAAAAATCCTTCTCAATTTGAATTAACACCAGGCTAACTGACATTATGATGATACATCGAATTGAATGGTTATTTGGTCTAAAATAAACTGTTGGAAGAGGTTATTACATATTACATGATGTAAGTGTGTGGATCTTGTACTAGAGTTTAGAACATTACCCAAACTAAGGTAATGATTTCTTCTATTACACCAAGAAGGCTACAACACTTGTATATTTTGTGATATTTATATAAACATTTCATGATTCATGAACACAGTGAAAGGGAACAGTTCACGTTTAAGGCTGTAATTTTTATCTTTTTAGAGGAAACTGTATATTTTGTAATTTTACTGTATTTGCTGCTTCAACTCTAAAGCATTATAAAAATGGGTAATTTAATTATCCTGCCCATGCATATTTTCTATTGAAATTCAACTACCGTCATACACAACTGTTTTACTGATAGATTTTTCTTAGGATCACTAGCCTCTCCATTTCAAATTAATCGACATTTAATTTTTTTTTCACAGATTAAGAAAAGAATAAATAAATCAGTAAAACAATTTTACTGAAAGATCCTTACTGTCTCAATTTTATGAGTGGATTATTAAATACTCGAAGACAACAGTATTTATTTGTGAGAAAAATTGGAATGAAAGTTTTAATTCTCATTGAAAACTGAAAATGCCAAACAATTCTTCAAGTACAATAATAATCAATCTGAAATGGAGGCAGTAATTTTAAAGCAACTCATATGTTATGTTCTCTTTTTTCCAATTGGATTTCATTTCTATTTGGAGTGAGAATTCATCTAAACCATCTGAAAGTAAGAGCTTTATATTAAGTGTTGCCTAGCTCAATCACTCCTTGCCTTCTCTAAGCTAGATATTTTAATTTGACTCTAATGTTGGGAAAAAAAACTCTTTTGTTTAGGGCTAAGTGCAGTTATGACTTGGACTCTTGGATTAGGACTTTCATGTTTACTTGGGTTAGTAATTGGGTTTGCAGTGCGCCCTTACATCATCTCTAATGTAAGTTCCTCTCAACTTGTTAAGATGTTGCATGGTGAAAGAGTAAAATTACTTACACATTCTGCGACTGAACTGTGTAGACAGAAACGCCCCAATTCTTGCCGTTGCAAAGAGACATGGAAGCATTGCCTAACCAGTCTGGGGAAGCTAGCTCCGATGCTCTTCTACGGCGCCAAAAGCGCAATTGCTAGCTGTAGTTGCTCCTCTGTTTACACGATCTTGGTGAGGTTTTGGAGATTGAGCCTCTCACATTTTGTTTGCTTGTCTAGAATTAGAATCAACATAGTTGCTCCAAGGCCACATCTGGAGTCTGTGTCTTTGCTAGATTTAGATGCCTGCAATAGTGGTGAGGTAACAAAACCAGGTAAGTACTATGACCAATTGAAGGATTTGATGAGTTTTGATGAAGATTCAACCAAGGGATTCTTCAACAGAGGAAATGATAGCATAGGAAGGAGGAATGTGTGCCATGAAGGTGATCTCTTGGTGAAGGCTAACATGGGCATTGTAGAGCCACCTAATGATAACGTTCTCCATCCAGACTCATCTGTTTGTAATATGGGTATTGTGAAGCGTAGATGAAGTTATTTTGTATGACAATTCTATATCTTGAAACTAGCATGCATATACTTTCTCACCAACATGGCAACATCCATCTTTTTTTACTTATGTGCTTTGTGATGATGGCCAGTAACCATGAAAACTATGGATTTCTGCTCCTCTCAAATATCATTGAACTTTGGAATGAAATCTCAAATGTATAGTTACTACGGAAAACAATTAGTTATTGAGTTTGTCAATTATAGGATGATAAACTGTGTTCAAGAATCAAGCAAAAATATTGTGTAAAGCTGGAAGTATTCTAAGGATGTTTACACACGGATTATGAGAAAATTGTTTATTGTGAGAGCTTAATAACAACTCTAAATTGGAATAAAACATTTTTTCGTTTATTTTTTTATAAATTATAAGCATGAACTTTATTAATAATTAATAAAAAATATTTTAGATGTAACTTTTGAAATAAATATCAAAATGATCTTAGAAAAAGCTATAATTGAATGTATTCTCAGGCGCCTTTTTTCTCCGCAAAAAAATCTCAGTATCTTAACCCTGTTTTTTAAAAATTGAATGACGTGTGACGATTTCATTTTCACTTCACAGGGAAATTCTATGTGTGTGTCACATCGACATATCGTAATCCGTGTGGAATGATTTTGAAAATTCTTGTCACCAAACTTTAGACTTTAGCTGACTGAGCAACGCTTTCAGACAGAGCAACAACGAATTCACTTCAATTGCAAATAATATTCTAATTTTACTGTGGTAAATTTTACTTTAAAGTAAATTTCACTAAAATGAATCAATGAAACTAAAATTAAATTAACGATGTTTGATTTAGAAACCTTATTAGTCAATGTTCATTTGAGAACAAACCTATAGAAAAATTAATTAAAAAACACGGTTGAAATACTTCCTAAAACTTTTAACTATTTACTTATTAACCAATATCCTTAAAAGCACTTCAGTAACTCAATTCCACGAATATTACGATCTTGCCTCACTGAAATTTAAAAATAAATACGTTCTTGTTTACCATGTCATATTCTACTAAGTAGTTGAACTTAGTGGACATCTGGTTAATATTGTAAACCGTGATAGGAAATGACAAGCACATATTTAATGAAAAACAATTACAAAGCGGAAATAATGAAATCACAATATTTCTTTTTTGAGAGAACTATTGCACATTTAAACATGACGAGGATGATTAGAAGAAATAGCATGCAAAATTTCTTGATCCCATCCCCCCTCATGATGATTGCCAGAGTTGGTGCTAACACTAGACACCATAGCAACCAACATTTGGCAAAACTGAATAAACAATTCACATTATGATCACCAACTTCTCCTTACTGAAAGAAATCATTATACCACTACCTATACCTCATTACATTCTTCCCTCTCCATTTAGGTCACATCTTCTAAAATCTAAACTTCCTAATAATTGTATGTACTCAATACCTGTGGCCACCATAGCCCATGAAACTCATTCTGGACCTAACATTGTGACTGTCATACAGTGGCTCCCCATAATTCACAGGCTTGATAACCACAGACTCCTGCCTCCTATCCTGTTCCTGCACTGCCCCAAACACTATCTCATTCGTTGTTTCATGGCTCTGCTCATAGTAAGTGTGAGGGGTTGCCGATCGGTACTGATGGCGATGATGGTGTTTCTGTTGCTGCTGTTGTGACTGTTGTTGCTGCTGATTCATATCTCCATCCCATCCACTATAGAATGCACGACTTTGCCGAAGTTGTTGCATTTTCTCTGCATCCTTGGACATGAAAGGATAGGTTTTTCTAGGGGTTGGAGCTCTTGTGTCGATTGAAGGAGGTTCATCTTCATCAGGGATCACGAAACTTTCCTGCACAGGCCAAGAATTTGCTTGCTTCTGAGGTTGCTGGAGAAGTGGTTGTCTTTGAAACTGGTGGCTTAGCGATTTTCGTCTGAATGAAGGAAATAATCCTCCCATTATCTCCACCACTGATGCACCAGTATTCGCAAGAAGCTTCCCGAGGGATCCAAAGAAGCCCTCTTCCTGCTTCTCGGGTTCATATTCTGATGATGGAATTAAAGGAGGCCTGACAGATTTCAACGGCTTTTGATATGGACTTGAAGGAACTGAAGATGTTGCCATTACCGGAACCTGAGCCTACAAGAAACAAGAAATGGGTTATAGAGCATGCATCTATAGTATAGTATGCTATATCAGTATGCAAATAATGCAATGTTCAAATGAAAATTAATAACTTGAAACTATAGATAGGTCTTCTATGCAACTCTGTGGAAGCAACATGATGCTTTTTATTGCATAGTTTAAGAACAGCAGTCCTCAAACAATACTGCAGAGTTTAAGATTCATTCATCAAGTTCTATAACTACGAGTTTGGTAGGAGAGAATGGTGTGGAAGAGGAAAGATGAGAGGGAAAATGGATATTTTGATAGGAAAGAAATTTGAAGAATTGAAAAAAAAAAGTTTGACCCCACAAATTTATAATAAATAAATCAAGTATATTAACAATGACAAATAAATAAAAAAATCAATCATAAAAACAAAAAATATTAATAATGAAATAAATATTGCTAATATTAATTAAGAATAATAAAATAATGTGTTTATTTATTTTTATTTTAAACCAAATAATATAAAAAAATTATTTTCCGCTCTATTTCCTTTTCATTTCTCTTTAACCAAAAGATCTCTATTTCTGACCTATTTATTTTCCTTTCTATTCTCTTCCACTTCCTCTCCCTCAATTTTTTTCTCTTTACCAAACAAGTCTACATGAGTATCATTCAGGATAAAGCATGAGAAGGAAAAAGACAAGACTAAGCACTAACGTCCTGGGATGCTACAATTGTACCAAGCCTTCGCTGCAGTAATGCCAGCATGTAACCAAAGAAGCCAGCCCCCACAAGCATTGCAATCCCTGTAAAACATTGAAGATAATCAGTCTAAATTTGAATAGCACTTGACAGAATTTCAACAGAAAACATGTATGGGTTAGCTTACCAAGTGGGAATCCACTGCCATATTGATAGGCACAATCGTCAAAGTGGAGTTGGATCTCCCTGATGGCTCGGTTTCCTCTGTCTATGACAAGTAGTGAACAACTACTTCCAACATAAACCACATCAAAGTCATCAGAGAATTTAGCCTCTTCACTTGGTCCATCAACATGCCCCCCTCCTCGGCTCCATTTTCCTCCAGCAATTGTCGTGACCCCTGAAACAGAAAGATTCACTGTGAGGTTCCCTTGTTTGACTCTAATGTTGCACTTTTTTAAATCCAAAGATTCTGAACCAATGATAACAGTACACACACAGGACTTCAAAGTTATCTAAACACTAACTATGTGCAAGCATTCATAAGCAAGCAAACAAACAAAAAGGATCACCTACAATTATTTTACCTGAATCACTAATTTTCCTAATTGCCATATTTGTAGTATCTGCAACATAGATATTTCCTCGGTCGTCAACAGTTATCCCCTTAGGGTGGTTCATCCTGGCCTCCCTGAGCTTCCCATCAACATGTCCTGAATACCCTTCAGCTGACCCTGCCACCAGCTTAGGCCTGCTATCTGCACATAGCAATGGGCACCATCTCCATCAAGTGAACAACCGTACAATTATACATACATGCAAAGCGTTTATAACTATAACAGAGCAACTATATTACAAAAGACAAGCCCCATAGAAACAGTGTTCAAAGTGCATTACAATCATGTAATACATCTTCATTCAGCTCATAATCATGAACTGAAGTGACATGAGAACATGTCTTATACCATTAGACATTAAGAATCACATTAAGTAAACACAGTCCTTATGACGCAAAGAAGGTATTGAATTCAAAACGAAAAGAAGCTAGATATGCCTAAACTAGCTAATCATTCCAAATCCAGCAAAAGGCAGCTTAACGTAAAAATTCCCTACTCCATAACAGAAACAGACCTATTACTTTTCATTTCCCCATCATATCACAAATGAATAATAAAGTGAATTTCAGAAATCACTTATAACAAAAGGTCATCATTAAACCCACACTGTGACACTTACATAAAGAAAGTGAGGAGGAAATCCTATAAATGTTACTATTAGCCGAATCAAGAATGAGAAGCTCTCCATTGGGCAACACCTCCACAGCATAAGGCTCGATCCCAAGCTTGCTCCCATCGAACACAGTCTCCACACTGAATCCACCCTCGAACTTCATCATCGACCTGCTCGAGACCGCTGCAAAAGAACCCACATTCATACCACATAACCCACGACCACCCAGAAGACCAAACCCGCAGAAAAGGACAAACCCATAACCAAAAACCAAACCAGAGCCAGATCCATACCCGTTTTGGTGGTGGCCTTGAGCGACCACACCCACTTAGTGACGGCAGGCACGGCATTGGAGAGAAACCCACTAACAATTTCTGAAACCGCGAAGACACAAAGTTATTCATGAGCTAAATAAGAAAACATGGATGGAATGGAAGCACGAGAATGAGCACAAATGAATGGGACTTACTTGCAGGAGAAGTAGTTGAAGGTGCAGCTGAGACATGAAGGGTGGAGAATAGTACGAGGTTGAGGAGAGTGAGAGCTAATAACAGAAGATACTTACCCATTTGAGTTGATCCGAAGCTGAGGGGTTCGGAGAATGCAAGGTTTGTCAATGGTGGTGAAGAAAATGGGTGGAAGAACCCTAATTGAGAAGTGGGAAGAGAGGAAGGCAAATGGAAATGTTTCTTCTTCTTTTTTTTTTGGGTAATGTTGGTGTTAACAGAAAAGAGAGGAAAGGAAAGGGAGTGTGTTTTTGAGTGAATGAAAAGAGTGAAGGAGAAAAGGTTGAAGAGAGAGAAGATGAAAGGTACAGAGCATAAAATAAGAGCAAAGGAGAGGCATTAGTGGGACACTGTTGGAGAGAGAGAAGGTCATTGATTTTGATGTGTTAAATATACACTGTTTTTTAGCATCAGGTTTTTTAAAGTGTTGGTTGAAAAGTTTACCACTTTATATTTTTATGAGAGACAATTTGTCTATTTAACTTCATTAAAAAAAGTATTTTGATATAGGTGGTACGGATTGGATAAATATTATAAATATCAATGAATCTCTACCAATTTAATACAAAGTTTTAAATTGGTTTGGATTGTTAATTTAGATTGGATTGGAGAACCTTTCATCTTATTGCTGGGTTTTGAGTTTTGGATTTTGATTTAGATTCAAATTGATTTGAGTTATCAGATTATATAGTACCTCTAATTCTTTTTATGGTTAAATTAGTTTTTTCGATCTTTAAATAGCAAACTTTACATTTTTAATCTATATTTTAGAAAAAGTCCTGTTAATACATAAAAGGGTGCTAGAAATGAATAAATTAAAAATTTATTTGTAGAGATTTAGAAAGATTAAAATGGTATGTATAAAAAGGAAAGTAATAATTTTTTTAAGAAATTAAAAGTAAAATAACACCACAATAGAAAAATAAAATAAAATAAACATTAATCAAAGTTGGTGTTTTATACATATAATAAATATTAATAGATTGTGATGTTGTTGGTAGTAATAAAGAGTAGTGAAAATGATTACAATAATAAAATGATAGATGACAACAGTATTAAAGAAATTATATTTACAATGACAGTAATAGTTAACAAAAATGATATTATTACAATGTTATGTTTGTAACATAAATAAAGGTTGAAAATTAAATTGTGATTTTAACTTCTGAATAAAAATATAAAGTTGAGCATAAATAAGAAAAAAGTTTATTAAATTTATTGTCTAATTTTCTTTTCTTTTAAACAATATCAATTTCTTGTAAAGTGGAATTATGTGACATGCGAAGTGTGTAATCTTTTTAACTTTCATATTACATAGTCCAAAAGTCATTTCTTCGTATAAATAAATTTTTAGATCGTATATTTAAAAGTTAATTTTTAATTTGAATTGCACGACCTATAAATATTTTTTATTTTGAATTATCTAATTCAAAACTTGTTTTAAATTCAGAAATGGGAAAATTTATTTTGGGTTACATAATAATAATTTTTTATACATTCGTAAAAGAAGCTCTTTTGTGATGACAGAACTTGAATAAAAATTTTAGAGAATCAAAATATATTTTTTATATATAAATTATTTTTTCTAATTAAAAGAAATAGTATTCATTTTTTTACATTATTTTCTCTACTCAAAACAAACATATATGATATTAGAATTCAATGACACTAAGGTATTATTAGAAGTGAAACATAAAGTTTATCATCAACAATAATAATAATAAAAAAAAAGAATTATCTTTAATTAGATTGATGCTTTAAAGTACTTCAATGAATTAAAATCTTAAATAATTGAATCAAAACTAAAGCTTACAATATCCCTTTTCAATATAAATAATCATATATTACTTGTTAAAAATTCAGCTTCTATCTTATTTTTCAACCTGTTATTAATTATTTTTATTACAGAAAAAAATCTTATAGACCCCATTTTATAGAAGTCTGTCATACTTCAATTTAATTTGGTGGATGTTATCAAATTTCAGGACGCTACCCTAAATTACATTCTTAAAAATTTTAAAAATTTATTATATGTAATTCTAGAATCTTTAGAGAGTTGTTTTTCATTTCCTTCAATTTTTAGATTCTCATGAAGTTGTTCAATTTAGTTGACACGTAAATACATTTTTTCATCTTTATCAGAAATCCTCTTTCTAAACAAATAAACAATTTTTTTACTCTTCATTATGATTCTTCTAATATAAATTTTTCACTCACCTATTTTGGAATATATAAAATTATGAATACCCCAAATTAAATATCAAAACCAAGACTCAATATTTTAAGAAAATTAACAATTTCTACATGATTAGATTTCTAATAATGTTATTCCCTTACTCAATTTTAAAGTCAAAACTAGTTCTATCTACACAAAGAAGAGTTCAATCGATAATTAGATCATGATTTTATTATCTCTAACAAATATATATCTACCTATAATGTAGAAAAGTCACATACAAGAGAAAAAGAAATGGTTTCAAAAAAGAAAAGGTAGAAAATCAACTTATTCAAACGAAAAAAATATTTAATCCAAAATGTTTATTGATTCTTGAATTTTGCCTTGGTGTAATTTGATTTTGAAAATATAAGAAATTTAGGACGAAAATTAATATAAAAAAAGGTGAAAAAGATAAAAAAAGGAAACCAAATAAAGAAAAATAAAAAATAAATAGAAAAAAAGAAAAACGTAATTTTCAAATTTAAAAATAAAATTAAACTAAATTAATATAAATAATAAAATAATATATAAATATATTTTTAAAATATATATAAAAAAAATTTAAAAACGTTGGGGAACCCTGTCCTTTGAAATTACCGCCACTGCCCCTTTGTAGAATTCAAGAGTTACTTTTGGATTACACAAATCTAAAAATCGTGAAAGTCATTGTTGAATACCGGAAGAACTTTCATCATAATACAATGTGAAATTTTGAGTTCTTGAGAAAGCGTAGAACGTAGACAAGGATTGAAAGAAGGCAAGACTGGAGAGATGACTAAACGTAAACAATAACCTAAAAGGACATAATAAAAATAAATGACATTTTTTATCTTTCATATGACCTCATAGAAATGCAAAAGAAACCTAAAAGAGCAAAATAAAACCACTAATATTGTTCATGATGTTCTAGGTATATTATAGATTATCATTATTATTGTCGTTTATAATTAACATTAGTATTTACTTTAAGAAGTTTTGATCAAAATTATTTAATAAAATCAAATCTTATTTTGATAAAAAAAAATAGCATGTGCACAACAGAAAAAGGTACTTACCAAGTTCAAGGATGTCTTTGAATTTGAAGATGAATTTGGAAGAATGGATTTGAGTGAATTTGAAAAGGAAAAAAGATAAAAATGATATTGTTTGGATTAAAGCAATGTTCACATGCATAAATTTTATGGTTAAATATGTTTTTGGTCCTTTAACTTTCAACAAATTGTGGAATTAGTCCATATTGAAACTTTAGATCAATTTAGTCATTTATCTCTGGCAAAATACGTGCAATTAGTCCTTTTACTCAAATATGTTGTGAGGTTTATTTAATGTTTCATACGCATCTCACGATTATATTTGAGTTGTTTATAAATACGATTATGAAACGCGCATTTGAGATGTCAAATAAACTTAATAAATTTGATTAAAAGAACTAAATTCACATATTTCGAAGACACGAAGCATTAAATTGATCTAAAATTTTGAAATTGAATAATTTCAAAATTTACTTAATTGAAAGTTAAGGACCAAAAACATATTTAATCCAAAATTTTGTAAATCTATTTTGGGATGACAAATTTTCATTACAGGTTGACACAAGAAAGTTTGAGCAAATTAACAATGATGAATTTGAGATTAAATGGTCAAATATCATCTCTTCAAAACGGTTGAGATTTACCATTATTTACATTAATTTTACCGTTTTAAGCTTTCATTACCATTAATCCAAAACATTTAAAATAAAATTGATGAGGTGATAGTCTCTCCATGATAATTCTATGCTCTATCACTATAATAATGGTCTCCTCATTTTTATCCACAAATTATATATATATATATATATATATATATATATATATATATATATTAATAATAATAATAATAATTAATTATTTAATTAACTTTTATATATATATATATATATATAATATTATGTATTGTTATAAATTA
>Ga0209589_1004232_pt1 | contig 24888 bp, 10 predicted proteins | sample CowpeawhiteBW_FD_187525 | JGI IMG/M metagenome (GOLD analysis project Ga0209589, IMG submission 187525) | Root nodule microbial communities of legume samples collected from California USA - Cow pea white BW (SPAdes) (version 2) | ecosystem: Host-associated > Plants > Roots > Nodule | place: USA...
CTATTTTTTGTTATGATTTTTAGAATAAGATAAAAAAAAAAACCAAAAGTAGGTGAAAAAAAAACGTATAATATTAAAACAAAATATAGTGAAAATTTGGAAATGAATAAATGAAAAAATTTGACATTGACATACCTTTTAAACTTTTCAGTTTCTCCTCTTCTTTATCAATCTCCTTCTTTTGTTCCCTACATTATAACTATCTTATCTCTTCTTCTTATTTTTCCTACCTGCTCCAACATGTTTGTTTGTTTTTTTTTTTGAAAGAAAGATAAAAAAAGGAGGTGTGTATGTGGGAGTGATGATGGGAAAGAATTAGAGAAGTGTATAAAAAATTTTTCTTTTTTTTTTCATATGACAGAGTGCGTATTTATACTTACATCTTGCAATATCAATGCAATCTCAGCCTTAAATTGTAATGAACAATATAAGGAAGGAATTGATTATGATAGCAACACATTATGAGACTCAAATCACAGTACATCAGAGCATAATATCAATCAAGATCAGTAATATTAATTCTAATCATTAATAAATTAAAGCACAAAATCAATCCCAATTAGTAATATTGATTCTAATTATATGAAGAGATATAACTTTTAATTATTAAAATCACATTACTAACTTCTCTATCAAATCAAAGGTAGAAGATATGTTGAGTTGTTGGGCTTAAGAAAAAGGATGTGATAATTAAAAACATTTCACATTTTTTTTATTTTTTTTTGAAAATAAATTTATTCACCCGAACGAAATTGGTGTTGACACCTTGCAATTTTCTCTATCCTTTTCAACTTATTAGCTTAGCGAAAATAACACTTTGATAATGCAATAATTTTTATGATAAGAGATAATTTAGGGCATTTATATATTTAGGTATTGTATTTGATATTTTAAATGATTATTTTATTTAATTATATCAGAAAATATCAATAGATAATAACTATCAAATCTTTCAAATCTTGCTAAACCTTTCAAAATGTTTTTAAATATTCTTAACAACCAAAAGATAAATGAGATATAAATTTTATTTAAAAGATATTTGAGAGATTACATTATCATAAAGATTATTTCAATAATAGAAAAGTTAGAAGAAGACTCAACCAAAATTCTATTTAAAGAGACATAGTGGTGACACAAAAGAGAGCTTGGCAACCTTAATTTCGTGGAATAGCTAGACATGTCAAAGTGAGCCAACTCAACTCACACGGGTTGGCTCACCACGAGCCAGGTTGAAAATGAGTGAACCCAACCCAACTCACTTTATGGTGAGCCAAAAATTTTGTAACCCGGCTCAACCCACCACGGGTTGGTGGGTTAAGTGGGTTGACTCACCAACTCACATAAAAAATTTCTTTTTAGTATTCAATATTTAAATAAATTTTTAAGTAACCCATGAGATGACAATCATAGTAAAATTAAGAACCAATGTCCTGATTATGCTGACCACCAATATATGATGAATTGTTTCCAAGAAAGTATCCATATAATATAAGAAAACATGACTAATATTACACATTTTCTGTTATGTTATTCAACAAAATATAAATATTTTATGTCATGACACTCAACCACACCTTTTCCGTTTCTTTCACCCCCTTTTTCAAATTTTCTTTCATTCTTTCCTTTAGCATTCATGCATGATGTGTAACACCCCATCCATAGACTATTAAGCCTCTAGGGTTGATTCTGTTATAATTTTTTAATAGGATTATGAGGTTAGAATGGAATAAATTATTTGTTCTTTTGTAATTTGCATTTATGTATGTATTTTACCAATCAATCAAGTAAAAATAGTGATTTTTATATTGCATGCCTTATTTCATTCATCATATTTTGCATATCTTTGTAGATTTTAAGTCATAATCTTTTGCATATTTTACATCTCATTCATATTTATTTATTTTAATTGAATCAGGTTAACTCTTTATTTTTATCTTTTATTATTTGTATTATGTTTTCCTAAAGTTTAGTGTAGGTTTTCTCATAATTAGTTTATTAGTGTAGGTTTTCTCATAATTGACTTTACCCTTTCTAATTGGTTACTTTTCTAATAATACTGAAGTTGCTATAGTTTAGTGATATTAATTTGATAACATCAACAACAACATTATCACATTACATTCTCTAATTGCTTTGCTATCCAATTCTTATATCAAACACGATTTTGAATTTAATTGCATTTTGATTTTTTGAATTGAAACTATTTTGAAAAGAACTTAAGGAAAAATATCTTTTTGGAAAAATAGTTGACCCGTCCATTCCTTTCTTACACCATAAACCCCTAAATTAATTTGTACAAAAAATATATTTTTAATAAATATAATCAATATGTACATTTGAGAATCAACCTATGTTGTGCTATATATTACAAAATTTAGAGACGATTATCTTTGATTTTAATAACGACATTGAAATTTAGTGTATTAGTCTAATAAATTTTTTATTAAACAAACAATGAGTATATTTCATCTAATAGACGCAAATATCAAGCGCTTTACAATACATGTCAAACTTAATAAATGCTTATGTTATGCTTGCAATAATCCAAGCCTCTTTAGTCTTTCAAGAAGATATCACAATGCCTTATCAACATTAAAGATCTCTTGAAGAATGTGCTGAATACTGCTTCATGCAAATAACTTATTTGGAAAAGAAAAGATGTTAACACTACAAACTCAGCCATGTAACACCCCTAGACCAGGTGTCTCATTACCCTTATCATTTGTACAACCTAACGTCTAGTAAATCATGATCTAGCATACTCGTCTACTGAAGCATAAAATCAATAGACACATCTAGGGAGTAAATAAAGTGTATCACCAAACCAATTATAACTAAGATTATCACGAGTATAGAAAATTTATTATACACAATTACATTCAGTCTTCTTCCGCTAAAATGTTTTACAAAACATATATTGTCTCTATACATCACGCTACTTTGAGGAACAAATATAAATTGGTATACAACACCTGCTACCTCGTGTGCTCATGTGTACCAACACGGTTATTGCACGTGGAAACCACACATCCACAAAAGACAAAGGGTCAACTAACTTTGAAAGGAACAAACATATAAATAGAAAAATCTTTATAGTCATGAACATCTCCATCATATAAGTACACACATCACTATGCATACAAACATCAAGTACACATACATCTACTCATACCATGCGTCTACTACATGCATATGAGACTCACTTCCAAAAGATTAAGAATAATTGAATTAAGCACCATAGACCTTGAACTTGTCAAAGGCACCTATAAGATTTGAGGAGTAACAACTGTACCCATGGTTCTCCAAGAAGAGCCATCAATCCAATTTCCCTTATGGAAAAGTAAATTCCATGTGACTTACCAAGCCCCAATCTTGTTTCATATATGTATACACCTTTGAACCATCACCTCAGGTTCCCATTAGCCACCAACATAAGCACTCCAATAGTTTGTGGCCTAGCCCAAGCACTACATAGATCTTTAGTCTACACACACATATGCAACTCTATATCCTTTGTAGGCCAATGGCTCTACTCCGTTCCTCACTTTTTACTTCACGTGACCTCATTTTTCAAAGTAGAGTAATAAGAAAGAAAGATTACACCCTTATTTTCTTCATTAGACCGAGTTCAAAATTGTCTCCATCACGTAGTCGTCTAATGTCTGACTCCCATCTCCTAATTGCGTCTCCCTTGACTAAATTTATAAGTTCCAACATAAAACACTTTCATTTTCAAAGAAAAGAAGACCTTCAAAAAATAAATTACATTCCCAGAAAAAACACCTCGTCATGCTTTTCTGGCAAGGAACTCATTTTTATGAAGCATCATCTAATGTCTTTATAAAATCTTTGGTTAAATATGTTTTTGGTCCTCCAATTTTTAGTGAAAATTGGAATTATTCCCTCTTGGAAACCATGAACCAATTTAGTCCCTTATAATTAGAAATGCATGTATTTAGTCCTTTAAACAATTGTTTTTAGTTTATTTGACGTTTCAAACGTATTTCTCAACTAACATTGAAGCGAACATGTGTCAAATGGTGTAAACAAACTAAAATACTATACTGAAATGTGTTTGAAACGTCAAATAAACTTATTAAAATTTGATTAAAAGGACTAAATCCACATATTTACATAATTGAGAGACTAAATTGGTTTAAGATTTTAAAGAGAGACTAATTTCAATTTTTACTAAGGTTGTGTTCTTTTGAGAGAAGAGGGAGAGGGAATGGAAGATATCAGAAGGATTAGAGGATGAAGTTGATATTATTTCTGTTAAGGGATTCAGAGGTGATTCTAGAGTGGATTAGAGAGTGAAGTTTATGAAAGTTTGTGACTGAATTGACTAATGTAATATATTAAAAAACTTTTAATAGAAAAAAAGTTAGATTACCAAAATGTTCCTATTGTTATAGGTAATATAAAATTATATATAAATAATTTAAAATTATTTTATAAATTTTATTGAATGATTGAGAATATAAAAAAATATTTATAAAAAGGTGAATAATATAATATATTTTGTATGAAAATAAATTTAATATATAAGGTTAAAAATAATTTGTTTACGTGAAAACTTTTTTTCCTTTTTAATAGTAATTTTAGAAGTAATAAATTTTTATAATAACCATAATAAATTATTATTACCGGTAACATATAATTAAAAAAGTGAACCGAAACCACGTGTATTGATTTTAACATCTAAACCACATGCAAAAAAAATTAAATAATAAAGGGTAATTTAGTAAATCCAGTTGTGTCACCCTATAATCTCACTATGGATAGTGAGATTAAATTTTCAATGAATTTTTCTAATCATCTCCTCCTATCACCACCTTGTATCACCTTCAAAAGAACACATTATTCACTTCCTAATCATCTCTTCCCATTTTTTGTAAATAGTACATCCACACAAAAAGTATAATGTAAAAATTAAAGGACAAAAATATATTTAAATCTACAATCTTTAAACTCATTACATTTAGTCACAAAATCGACTATTAGGGCTATCACTTATCAAATGATTGCTCCCTAACCCCCGAATGGCCATCTAATGACCAAAAATATATTGAGTACTTCAGCCCTACTTTTTCTAGTGGACAATGATACTTTAACCCACTTTTTTTGACCCACTTTTAACCCATCACTTGAATCACTATTAGATTATCACATCACATCACTAAAAAAAATTAAAAAAAATAATCTAATAATAATTAAAGTAATGAGTTAAAAGTGAGTCAAAAAAAGTGGGTTAAAATATCATTTTCCTTTTCTAGTTATCCTACCCCAAAATCCTCACCATTCACACACCACAATAAAACCCACTCACGCACTGCACAATAAACACTCACGTAACACACATCACATCACATGGGACCCACACACTCTCCTTTCTCACAATACACTCACGCTCACCAACTAATTCACATTAACTACACACACTAATTCGCTCACAGCTCACTAACTCTCTCTCTCTCACACACACACTAACCACACCCAAATCCTCACCTTCACTCACTCACGCACTGCACTTAACTAACACATTCACTTAATCAAGTCAATTAACTTTTCACTCACCTTACACACGCACCACAGACACCAACTGAACTCATAACCGACTCTTCACTCTTGGGGAACATTATAAACAGAGAAGAGAATTAAGTTTTGAGGGTTTTTTTGGAGGGGAAGTTTGGCGAAAAGAAAAATCGGAGAGTGAAGTTGAACACAGAAGAAAATTGAAAAGGAAAGGTTAGAGGAAAAGGATTGGAGAACTCAAGAAGAAAAAAGGAAGCCAAGGTTGAGATTTTGGAGGCGTGAAAAGGAAAAACAAAAGCAACGAGGAGAAATCTTGCAAACGTTGGTATTCAGTTGTTCTTTACAATTTTATTCAGCATTGCGTATCGATGAATCTCCTAAATTTAGAATCAGTTCATAGTGTACTGCAATATTGTTTTATATTTCGCATAATCAACTTATAATCCAACATAATAAATTCAAAATCCAGACAATGAATTCAGAAATCATAAAACGAAATAGAAATAATAGAGGAGACGAAAGTTTTTCAGAAAATAGGAATTAAATAAAAATAAGGATTCAATCCTTGACTTCAATCCATGGCGACACCAAGAACCAACGCTGGTTTTGATCCGGTGCTTCATTGGAATTGTCTGAACTCAGGGTCTGTGGTTGGTTTTATTTGATTAAATTTCTATGCGTCTTTCTTGAGTAATGAAATGTAAATATTGTTTGTTTTGTTCATATAAGTTTGTTTGAATTATTGAAGCTTTAAATCTGTTTGAGTGTGTGTTTGTGATTGATGTGTGTTTGGGGTCATGTTCGAGTGTTATCGATTAATTGTTAATCGTTGAGGTTTGATTATCAAAATTCTAATCTGTTTGAGGTTGTATATTTAGTTCATAATGATGCATTTGTGGTTTCAGGTTGATGCAATGATGTTTTATTTTGGATTTCCTTTATCAAGTTTTCTCTGTAATTGAACCCGTGAAATCAGATTATGTTCCCATGTTTGATGCATGTGAAGATTTACTTAAATGTTGGATGTTTGAATCATTTGAATTCTATTGTTTTTAGGATTAGACATTTGTTTGTGGTTGATGATTCGAGGATGAAAAGTTATGCAGAAGGGATTTTATTCCACTTTGTGAATACTAAGCATAAAATGAACACCTTTCAAGTCAACAAATGATTGAATATACTTACATTCTATTTAATTGTAGTTTATGGATTATAATTGTTTGGAGAAATCATGATTTGTATGGGTGATAAACAACTCAATTTTGTTTTGGTTTTGAATATGTTCGATTTTTCCCATATAAAGATGATGAAGATGTTCTGGCTGAAGCTTTGTTGATAAGTCCCTGCAAGGTTTTGGAGAAGGATAAGTTGCTCCGTGTGAGTGAGAAAGAAGAAAAGGGTTTGAGCCTGTTTCTTGCTGTTTGTGCAGCCTCGATTCTCATTGTTGCACCCTTTTGTTTACATTCTCCACCTATTAATGTTTTTCTTTTTTTAATTTGTGTACCCCATTGTTGTTAACCCCATACCCGTTACGCCTATGTTGTTGCTTTTGGGCTTACTTTTACTTTACTTGCTGCACCCATTATTATGTACACACATCTCACAAATTCAACTACACCCCTATTCATTTACTTTTTGCACTCATTGTTTTAATACTTGAATCCTTGTGGTATTGGTTGAAGGATTATGAGCAGCCTTATTTTACTCTTACATCATGTTTTTATTTGGGATCTATGTTTTGACATATAAACCATTTCTCTCTTTTAATTGTTTTTTTTTTAATTTAAGAGTTTATTAATTATCATGTTAAATCTTAGACTTACATAATAATTAAATATTTCAATCTTAACTAAAATCGATTGTCATGTTAAGTTTTAAACTTACTTGATAATTAAATATTTCAATTTTAAAAGAATTATGTAACCTTGATTTCTCATTTTGAACGAGAATATGTAGGAGCAAGGTCAAAGACCTTGTTGGACCCAATTAAAAAATTTTAAAAATGTTTTCTTTATTCATATTTGTCTGTTTTATTAGATTTTTGGAAAAAAATATTGAAAATTTCATTAGTTTTGCACACTTAATTAAACAGAACCCGTCTTAGCACGAACATGTGGGGTGCTAATACCATCTCTACATGTAACCGACTCCCGAACTCAAACTGATTTCGCAGACCATTTATTTATAAGGTTTTCCATAGTTTCCCTTAGTAAACTATGGTGACGACTCCTTTTCTAAAAATATATTTTTTTTAAAATAGCTTTTATGTTGCTGTCCTGTTATGATTTTACGGTTACGACAATTGCTATAGTTAGAACTCACCATTCTAACATAACATATTATGACTAAAACTACCAAAGTCACCATTATTACCCAAGTTCAACAATGTCCAACAGCCATTCAAAACATGGCATGCAAGCACACAATGAACATGCATTCCACACCAATACATATAACAAATATAACCTTGTTCAAAACATCATACGATCTTTGTTCATATCATCACACCATACATTTTTCTCATCAATACATCATATCATCAAATCATACATACATCACAACATACCTTTAAGCAAAAAACATTGTTAGCTTCATTGACCTTAAAAGACTTCAAATTCATTGCAAACAACACAATCTTGCGAGTATAACTCCCACAAACTTTACTCTATTTAGAGAAAAATCTTATACTAGGAATCTAAGCACACCCATAAGACCTCAAACACCTAAAGAGAAGCACCGACCTTAGGAACCAAACACATGAGAGCTAAAGTTGACTTACCCTGATTGCACTTCCAATCGATTCAACTAAAAGCTCTCCTCATTACTAACACCAAGTTGTTGTATGATCTTGAATCAAACTAGCAAAACACCACAAGCTTTAGAGAGAAGTGAGAAGGCAATAAAAAGGAAAGAATTCTAAAGAGAAGTATGGGTTTCTAAATAAGGTACTCAATGATGAGGTTTTTTATTTTTGAAATGTGTTTTCTCAAATCACCCAATCATAGAATTACACTTTTCAGTTCACTTGACCCTTTCGAGAACACTTCTCTACTTATTTCTAGCTCAATAGTCCACTATTGCTTTACGTGTAACATCCCTAGGGAATATAACTTAAAAATAAATAATAAAAGAAACTAATTATATTAGTAGTCGTCTCGATAAAAATCCCAACGCGGGAATATTTAATTTCATGAAAACGCGCGCCAAAACTTATATCATAATCAGTCAATGGTTACAAGTTCCCATTATTCGTGTGCATAATAAAAACTTAAAATAATACATGTAGGAGAAAATCCTAGATCTAATCCCAGGCTAGCCCTCACTCCGCCATCTGAACATCCTCAGCACCACCTGTATCAACATCTGCTCCCGTGTAACGAATTACACGATCATCGCCACACACAAACAGAAAGGGTGAGCTGAGAAAATAAAATAACAAGTATATAAAACACCAGATAAATCATATACCCATTTTATTCATTATATATAATTCTTGGCCAAGACCCTAACCCCAAGACTTATCAGTCTCCAAATCATACAATTTGTTAGCCTTGGACTCGGGAATCTGATGCTCACACGAACCTGCCCGCTCGTGGTCCTGCCTCTACGAACCTCCCCGCTCGTAGTCCTGCTCTACGGACCTACCCGCCCGTAGTCCAACACATGTGATCCACCAGCCCCCGTACCTCCCCGCACGTGGCATCTCTCAACGTGAGCACGGAACATACGAACCTCCCCGCTCGTATCCCCACGTGAGAGTAACTTGATATGAACCTCCCCGCTCATATCATCACATGTCACACCATCCATGAACCTACCCGCTCATGGCACAGCATCTCCCGATCCAAGCAAAGCATCATTGTCAGTTAAAACAACACACCAGAAAGCAAAGAACAACAGCGTTTCCGCCTGGCTCGGCCCACACGCCGCCAGGAGAAACTGTTCCAGACCGCCTGGCGGTATTCACTCACCGTCAGGCGCCAACGTCCTCCCAGACCCACTGTTTTCTCGTCACCGCCTGGCGGAGCACACCGTGCCGCCAGGCGCCCCTCGGTGCAGTATTCTCTCACGCTAAGCCTATCGCCTGGCAGTTATCAATAGACCGCCAGGAGCCATACCAGAACAACACTTTTCTGGTTTATGACACTCCAATTAATCCAGTTTACCATTTAACTCCCTTACATAGATCGCATAAGAACCCCAATCTCATCCCTCGCATAGGTGAATCTACCAATATCATATGTAAACAATTACATGTACTTCACCCCAATCAATCCACTCATTTAAGTTCTCCTCAATTTTAACAAGAGCTTTAACATAAAATCACAACCTCATCCATCCTATGAAATTGCTAGCATTACAATTACCTTTTATTCCGCCTTCAAATATATCACAGCCTTTCCAAGGACTCAAAAATTCACACTAAATCCTTGCTAATTGATTGTTAATCTCTTAGTTAATTGCTACTGCTTCCCACCTGTTCTTACCACATTCAATTTAATAACCCAATCACTCTAAGATTCCTATTATGATGATCACCTCATACCAAATTCCACCACAATCCATCCACAGATCCTTTCTCTCCAAACAAACTCGCAGGCCTTCCCGACAGTCCTGAACATGGCCGCCAGAATCTCAGAACACAACCCCTGGGCTCGCTATCGCCTGGCGGCTCTAGGCTCGCCGCCAGGCGGCACAACAGTGCCTACCAATTTACAGAATCCTCTACACTCGTGAATGGCTTCATACCTCTAACAAATTCATCCTTGTCGCCTAGTACATCAATTTGCAGTAATACCTCTATGATAACTAGACTTCCTATTCTCGATCAAACTCTTAACTTCTTCCTAGCTTTTATCTTCCACAATTTAACCACACTCACATTCCCTCTCGTGCTTGAACATAAAATCACAACTTTCTATACCCAATATGACCTAACTTGGTCATACCCCCAACTACAGGTTAGTTTCATGTCAACAATGCATCTAACACAATCCACATACAATAATTTCAGAACCCATAACAATCTCCACACAAACAGCATCAAAACTCCCCCAGCAAAAACAAGCGCAACAGCGTCGCGTCGCCTAGCAGAGACCCATCACTGCCAGGCGATTCAACCAAAACAAGAACAATCACACGCCACTGATGAGTCGCCTGGCGGTACGGGATGAACCGCCAGGCGGTTTCTGGAAAAATCCAGAAACTTCAATGCTACAGTGCAGAAAATGACGCAGTGATCATGCTATGATTCAAGGCATTGCACAGTTATTCAGTTGCAATCAAAAAGGCAAGAAAAACAACTCCCCTAACCTGGATTCTTGGCCCAAATTCGAATAGGTGTGCTTATCCCTTCACCAAGCCTCCCTAGCCCTTGCTTTCCACTCCAACCTTTGCGTTTCCAGCCTCACTGCCTTACTTTATCAGTCCCAATTCTCGGAAAAGCCTTTGCTTATGAGTACCACGAACCCCCAATGCTATTTTCTTCTCTTTTAACCCTTCCTCTCACTATCTCTCTCCTTTAATTGCTCCTTTAGTGGCTTACACGAATTTTAATTAAAAAGTGATACCAAGGCTAACCAAATACTCAACTAACTCTCTGATTTCCAGCCCTTAGGTTACCCCTCCCTTGGCTGCTAAGTTTCTAATCCTTCCACATTCATGCACAAGAAAAATTTGGCAAAAAGGAATTATTTAGTTCTCAACAAGGTTTGAACCCACTCTCATGCACATACCAAGCCAAGGCCAAACCACTCAACCAACACATGTTTCATGATGACTCCCACAATTTTAAGGATTTATCATCATCCATACGAGTTCAATATATAAGCACACAAAAACACATAATTTAAATAACATCCAAGTGGCACACATAGGACTCAAACCCAAGTCCTCACACACAATAAAGTACTCTCAACCACTTGAGCTAGTACTCTTCCATGTCATAGCTCCTCGCATTTATTGCTTTAAATGTTCCCGCTACCCGTCCTAATTAAATAATTAATTAAATAACTATTTAATTTTCCCGGGTCTTACATTACGCATCAACGAGTCACCATCACTATGCAGCCAACACCCAACCGAACAACTTAGTGCGCAAGCAATATTTAATGCTTGCCACCATGACATCTAACGCTCAACCATAACTCATCTACTTGGGGTGGTTAACTAGTCGTTTGGTGCATGCATTTTACGCTCAATCTTTTACTAAGTCACATCGTCTGACTAATACAACCTACACCTTTCGTTTAACACTTTACCAATACACCTTCTCAATACTTCTTTGGTTCCTTCAAGGCTCTACCATCTACCACCAACACCACTCATCTACGTGCCTCAAACACCACCTCTTCTAATCCTATGGTCCTTACATTCTCCCCAACAAAAGGAAATTTTTGTCCTAAAATATGAATGTTGATGAATCATTATTTTCCTTTATTCTTATACCTTTTTGGTGCTCATCTTGATGGATTTTTAGTGCTTAATGGTCTATCTTAGTGCATTTTCATCCATTGAGCTTTATTGGGCCATTATTCCGAATTTTGATTAATTTTAGATTATTTGGTCTAATTTCGTTTGTAATTATTTTTAGGTATTTTGGGTGAAGCAATTTTGGAGCTTGGACACTAATCTTAAGATGAAGAGAGAGTTTTCACATCATTCCCACATCATTGTCACGTCCGCGCCATGTCAATTAGCTTGTCCAGGTCATTAGACTAACATTTTGGGCTTATAGTGACATTTTTGTAATTTTGAAGTATGTAGTGGCATTTTGGTGAATAGAGTGAACCAGAGTGATGTGACCACGAGATTTAGGTCTCATTTTTGTGTGGCAGCCCTTACCTTCTTCCTCATACTCCATTTTTATCTTTTGAACCTTTGTATGGTGACCCATGGAGGTGCCCATCTAGTTATCACATTTTAGCACTCTTTTCTCATGTTTTATGCATTATTGACAACATCCATTGTTGGGTTTTATGTTTTCTGCACATTTGGAAAGCTTGGGCCTTTTGGTTTTTTGATTTGTTGCCACTTGGAACAACACTCATCTATGGGGTTTACATTTTCTATGTTACAACAATCATTTTCGTTCCCTTGAAGCTTTAACAATCTCGTTTTGTTATTGAATTCAAGTTTTCATATGACCCAACTTAGGGTTTGATGTTTTGTTTTGGTTTATTTGCATTTTTTATTATTCTCCATGAGGCATTTTGTTTTGAACTATTTTAAAAGATTGCTTTAAATAGATTTGTGGTAATTAAGCTTATTGAGCTTGTGAGATAAAAATGTCTTAAGAAGTGTTTTTTAGTTGCATAAGTTATTTTTAGATATTTTAATGTTTTGCTAATGCAGCTAAAAAAGTTAAGTTAACTTCATTGAAGGTATAAAAATAATTTGGTTTAAGTTACAAGACACCTCCAAAATAAGGTCAAAATCAACAAATTCTTGAAAACTCTGTCATACACCCCTTAAATTTCATATACACTCACCTTTTTTCAATCTGACCACCAAAACTTGTTTCTACACCCCTTAATCTACTAACCTTCATCCATCCTACCACTATAGGTCGCAAAATGGGCCAGCCCCCCGTTTGGGCCCGACCTGTTCGTGGTCCATAAAAAATGGGTCAGGCCAAGCTGATTTATCAAATAGAAACGGCCCAATAATGCTAACCACCTTGTACAAGATGAGTTAGAGGGGCTTTTTTTAATTTTTTAATTTTGATTTCAATTTTTTTTTCTTAAAATTTGTTTATATATACATATAAATTTAATATTAAAAACATATTTAATCATATAAAATATTTTTTAAACTTTTAATTGATTAGTTAATGTTTTTAACTAGATAACTCAAAATAATTATTACATTTACATGTTATATTACTTTATCATAACTAATAATTGAAACTTAAATTATAAGTGTTAATGATTTAAATTACAATACCATTATATATTTACACCTTTTTAAAAAATATAATATAAAAAAATTAGTCTTTTTAATTTTTACTTTCTAATTTTTAAATAAGCTCAAAGGGTTGGGACTTGTTGGTCCATATTTGACGGGCTGGACGAACAATGCTAGAATAAGCTAACAAGTTGAAATCTTCAACCCGAACCGTCCCTTTTAACATGGGCTGATGAACTGGCCTGTCGGATCCAACCTGTTTTTCCACCCCTATCTACCACTCATAAAATAGCCTCAATCATAAGTTGCTATTTGGAAATCCTCAACTTTTAAAACTATCCAACCAGAACATGTCACGTGGCATAATCCTTGCATTAACCAGTTGACCAACTAGATTGTGCCATGTTACCATCTTCTCCTCTCTAACTAGAACTCAAGCAAAAATTCCTTCATTGCACCGATGAGGTCCCAACTAGTTGGAATGGCAACGGGGCGGGGCGGGGACATGTTTCACTATCACATACCCATCCCTAGAGAAAAAATTTCATCTCCATCCCCATACCCAAGCCCAATAGGTATCAAAATTTTGTCCCATTCCCATCCACACCAGGCAACGAGTATATACTCGTATCTGAACCCACTTTCTTACTGCTTTAATATTAATTAATTCATTTTTATAAAATAATAAAAAATTACGGTAAAGGAAACATAATATTATCACATTTTAAATATTAAAAGGATGTTTGTTTCTTAAATATAAAATATTTAGAAAGAAATTATAATTGTATATATTTCAATTATATACATTTCAAATTAGAATACCAAATAAAATTTCACTAGAACGAAAACATTTATTGAATTCAAACACTAATGAAACCTAATTGTTAGAATTTAAAAATATTTTTTAAAAAATATAAAAGAAAAACGAATATTCAACTTCAAAAATATTTTAAATGTCTGTTTACCTTAATTTTTTAAATTATGAAAACTTTTATTTTATATACTAATAAAAGTTATAATACATTACTTGATCAAAATCACACAAGGAACAAAGATTAAACTAATAATAATAGAATTTTAACATAGATATTTCATCTTTTCAATTTAAAGGACGGTGAAAAAAACAATTCATGACAATTACATTAAATTATTATATTATAGCAAATAAAATTTATTTATACAATTTTATTGATAAAATTAAAAGTATGATAATGAGTTAGAAAATAAAAATAATTATATAAAAATATCAAAATAGTATTCTACATGATAAAAATAAACAAAAAAATTAAAGTATTAAAAAGATGACCAAATGTGTGTCTTAAAAACAATTTGAGAGACCATGGAATGAAATGGCACAAAGAAAAACAAATGTATAATTAAAGGTATAATAAGATGAAAATCACCTTAGAAATCTAAGAAAACTTTTCAAATATGAACTTAGTCAATTGTTGATAGATAACGAAAATTGTTTTAGGAAAACAAAAGAGTTCTTCAGATAAAAAAAATCAATAACAATAGAATAAAAAGGATAATTTTTTATATTACCTAATAAATAAAAAGTTTGTTATCGAACACTTAAATCAAGAGTGTTAAACATTGTCATGTGAAAAGAAAATATACAATAAATAAAAATATAAAAAAATAGTAGAAATATTCAAATATGAGACATAAAATATATTTAATTGACATACATTATTTGAACATAATTGCATAAAGGTTGTGATAAGACCAAAATTATCTTGGAGATGCGAATGAATTTTATAACAAGCCAAAAAATTAGAAGAAATAAAAAATAAAAGTCGGGTCGAATATTTACATCCCTATCCCCATCCCATACCCAATTGAAAAAGTTGGGTATTTCCTATACTCATACCTATACCCATACCCATACCCAAACCCGCGGGATTTTTCCATAAAAATGAGGATGGGTTCGGACAATACCTATGGGAATAGGTTTATTTGCCATCCCTACCAACCCGCAGTTGTAACTTGCCAGATCAGCATCACGCCGTCAGCCATGTCGGAAGTGCAGTTTGTCTATGCCTTTTCGCGACCCAGACGCCACCACCTACAATTTGCCAGAGTTTCATGACCATTGTAACACACCTGAACATGAACGCGATGTTAGTTCAGCAACCCTACTGAAATTCGCAATGATGGCGACGCACCCAGATCCTGACGTACCACATTAGAGCTCCCTCGCTAGAAATCGTGCATCATGCACACAAAGCAACTTTGATAGATATCTTTTCCACATCAAAAACCACCATGAGTGAGATGCTGAAATGAACCTTCACTCCACTAGCAACACGAGACCCTACACGTGATCAGAATTGTAAGCCATCTTGACGTTCAGCCACCACGAGATCTTCATCTTCCATGGACCGCCAACGCAAAGATGTAGTAACCACAACCACACGAGCATGCAACAAGGAAGAAAAACCTAATTTGAGAGAAGGAGGGAGCTTGACATGTGTCAAAACCTAATCTGATGGTCCAAGTGTCAACTATCCATCTTAAAATATTCAGGTTCCAGTCAAACAAGAAAAACCTAATTTGAGAGAAGGAGCGAGCATGGCACCTATCAAACCATAACCTGACGGTCCAAGTGTCAACTATCCATCTTAAAATATTTAGGTTCCTCTCAAACAAGAGGGTTGAATCGAAAAATTGGATAGAAATTCAATTGTTGATAATTTAAAGAATTAATTTAATTATATCAAAACATATCAATAAAGAATAATTACCATTTATTCTTAAAAACTGACCAGATCTGTTAGATTATTTTAAAGATATTTGAGAAATATTACATCCATAATAAAAGATTTTAGCAACAGAAGAGTTAGAATCCAAGCCTAATGAATGTTCTATATAAAAAATCGAGAAGAAGTAGAAAGAGAACTTTGGAGTTCAGGAACCCTTTAAGGGGGGCCAAATTTCATTCTCTTTCTCCAATCTTTTCTTCTATTTTGATGTTATTTTGATTTCATGAAGTGCTAAGCTTCTAGGATTGGATCCACTGTAATTTCATTATGAATTCTAAAGTTAAGTTAAAATAATTTCTTTATTCTTTTTATTATTGTTGAGGTTTCAATTTATCTATGCCTTTTGTTTTTGAATCAAATAAAACTTATTTTACATTCTAGCTAATTAGCAATGTGTTTAAATATATATGCATGCTAATCATATTAGTCAAAAGATTTTTAAATTTATTTGAGACTTTACTTTGATTTTATTTAGAAAATTTTATGTGATTAAATGATTTTTTACTTATAATTGAGACTTTGCTTTGATTAAAGGTGATTACTTTAACTAAAATTAGTCAAGATTTTGCTTTGATTAATTAAACTTTTTATTTAGAGAAGAGACAAAGGAATAGACATGATTAGGCATAATTTGATTGAGACTGTACTTTGGTTGAATTTCCTATGGATAATTTAAAAGTTCTTACTTTTAATTGAGATTGTACTTTGGTTAAAAGTGAAAACGTCAACAAATTAATTAAGACTTTACATTGATTGATTTGCAAATCTACAACAATAATTAATTTAACAATAATCTTTAGATGATCAATGATAAATCTATTTTTGAAAAAGCAATGGAATTAACCTATTTTCATCCTTATTATTTTATCTCATTGTTATCTCTTTGATTTTTCATTGCATTTTATATTTATTGATCTTATTTCTCTTTATTTTCTTATAGTATTTTTTATTTTATTTGACTAACTCTTTTGTATATATTTTATAAGAACTAACTTGTTAGGAATCAATTCTGTGTTCTTTGGGAAACGACTTAGGGTTGACTTTACTCTTTCTATTTTGTTGGCTACTATTTTAACAATAATAAAGTTGTTATAGTTTAGTAGTAATAATTTGATTGCGTCAACGACAACCTTATCAGTAAGGTTAAACCTTCTTCACCTCTTCCTCTAACTCCAATTTTTCATTATCAACTTCCTCATGCCAAAACACCTTTATTAGACATATCTCTTTGTGCCTTAATTGGTTCGTTTGATGATCCACCACTCTTACTAGTTTTGCTTCTACTAAAAGGTCTTCCCTGAATTGGACATTATCTACTTCTAACACATGATTTGTGTCTGGTCTATACTTTCTCAAGTGAGACATATGAAACAATTATGTGGACTAGGTAAAATGAAGGGGTAAAGTAATCTCATAAGTTATTGGTTCAATCTTCCAACGGATTTGATTTGGTCTAATAAACATAGAGGAAAGCTTTTTGGATTTTAACACTCTTCCTACCCTAGTGGTAGGAGTAATTGTTAAAAACACATGATGTCCCACCTCAAACTCTAAAGGTTTCTTTCTCACCCTTTTTTGTATGAACCTCACCCTTGTTTTAGTCTGCTGCAGGAACTTAGGCCCAACCACAATTGCACCCTCATTGTAAGTAACACAGGGGAGTCCTACACCTCCTTCCATACAAAGCCTCGTAGAGAGCCAATAGTAGCATGAAAGTTATAATTGTAGGTGAACTCCATTAGAGGCAGCACTTCATCCCAACTCCAAAGGTGATCCAGGACACAAACCCTCAACATATTTTCTAGAGTTTGGATAGTCCTCTCTGTTTGACCTTCAATTTGAGGATGATAAGCTGAACTCAACCTCAAACTACTTCCTATCGCCTCCTACAATGTCTACCAAAATCTAGAGGTAAACCTCAGGTTTCTATCTGATACTATGCTAATTGACACCCCATACCAACTCATTGTCTCCTTAATATACAACTGGACCAACATAGTCATATGTAGTTTATTGTTATTGCATTTGTGCTAACCTAAGGAGTATTTGAAACTAAGGTTTTTAAGGTCATAGGCTATTGTTAAATTGTTCATCATCTGACAATATTTTTGTGAAATTTTACAAAATATTTTAAAATACAATTCAATCTATTTTTTCCTAGTGTTTTTATTTATTTTTTACGGTGTCTATTAAAATTTTTGTTCTATTGAATGTTCATTTTTTTCTTAATTTTCTATAGACTCCACCGTTGGATTTTGGTGTCAATAGGATGACGTGATTGTTACTTTTGTTTTACCGTATCTAATTCATTAGTCAACTCACTTATTTCTTCTCCTTAAACTCACCGGTCAACTTACTCATGTCCTGCTTGAGAGTGAGTTGATAGACAAATTACAGAGTTGAAGAGAGAGAAAAAAAAGTTAATCGACTAGTTGAAGATAAAAGTAAAAAATGAAAATAATGATTGTGTCACCATGTTAACAAGAAAGTTAAATAACAAGACACCTAGACAAAAAAATAAATAAATAAACAGCCAATGAAATAATTTTTAATCAAAACTTAATTAAAAATACTTCAATTTCAATTTATATAGTATCTAAAACTTAATTAAACATTCGTATATAAAGGTAATCGAAAAAATAACTACCAATTTATTTTTAGTAGTAAGAGGTATATCGCCTTGTTTAAGAGTTTAAGACTAATGATCTCTATAAACATAGCTTTTAATCCTTTGAGTTTGAGATCTATTTTCAGAACTAAACAGGTGATTATTCCAAAATAAATAATCATGGGTTTACTTAAATTACATGTGAGGACATTGAGAAAGCATGAACATGCTGCTAATAGTTGAGATTGTAGACATTCATTATTATGTTGCTGTGGTGGTGGGGGAGTGCAAGCAAATAATCATTGTGTTTTGTTTGTAGTTAGCTGGATTTGTTTCTTCCACTGCTGCATTTGCTATCATGCAGAGAACGTGCCCTCTATTCCCTCTATTCCAGGAGACAGTCACGTGCCATCTATGATCCATCATTAATTCTATTCCAATTATATTTTATTGGTCTTGGTCAAATTATAATAACGACTGATAACCAATTTTATGACTTCTTAATTTATACTTTTCCTCCAACATGGGGAATGTTTACCTGCTATGATTGCGATACTATTCCTCACACCTACACCTACCTTCTTTTCATTAAATCATAACTTCATATGGCTTAATCCTTTTAAATAGTTTAAGCTTAATTACACCCATCCTTACTTACGGAATCATTCAATAGAAAACAATATCAATTTCTTCAAATTCCACCACTTACTTCATCATGGTGGATAATTATCATATACTTTTACTTTGTTTAAATAATAATATTTTATATCTATTAAATTTAACATTTTGATTCAAATTCTTTTTTTATTTATTTTGTATGAGTTTTATTAATTCGCTTTTTTTTTACTTGAATTACATCTTATCTTTCAGAAAAAAACAAAGTTTATTAGTAGAATTAGTGACAACAACAAGCATGAAAAAATTTGAACAAGTAATAAAAAAAAATCAACAACATTAAAGACCCACTATGAAAAAGAAGGTAATCAATTTAACTCCTATGACATGTCTGATTAAAAGAATATATGACAAGATTTCCCATCGTTAAAGTTTGATAGAGAAAAATAAGATATGACAAGATTCCCATAATAAAAAGTTTTAAAAGAAAAAACAGAAGTGACAAGATGCTCATCGGGACAAACTTGACAAAAGACGATATATTTTCATGAAAGAAACTTAAATAATAAAAGCAAAGACAGAATTGTAAATCATATAAAGATATTATAGTAAATTATGTAAGTTCTAGTGTGTTTTTTTTGTGTCTATACATAAGTGTCTCATTTATATATATATATATATATATATATATATATATATATATATATATATATATATATATAATATGTAAACGAATTGAAAGAAAAATTTCAAAATATTTAAAAAATCAATTAAAAAAGACAAGATAATACTAGTAACAAAATACAAATAAATATTTTTGGAACTTAAACTAAAATTTTATAATTTACTTAAAATAAAAATGAGTAATATATCTAGACCTAAACTTACACTACAACATTTCCTAGATTTTGTAACTTTTTTTAGTTACATTTATTAACAATGTTAATATATAGTTACATTTTCTTAAAAATGTTAGTAAAAATCTTATTAAATATAATATTGTAACATTTTTGAAAGCGTTACCATAGCACATTATACTATTTTTTACATTAGTAATATTTTCTTTGTTACAATTATTAAAAATATTATAATAGTTATATTTTAAATAGATGTTCCTACAAATATTAATAATTATATAGTAACATTTTTTAAATAAATGTCACTATTTTAATAAAATTAATTTATTATATTATTATTTTAATAAATATTGTTAAATATTAAATATTAATATTTTTTGAAAAAACATATTATTATTTATTTTATAATATTATTAAATTATTTGTTCTTCAAACTATTTTTTTTAAATTGGACAAACACATCTAATTGAATAATAAAAAATAAGTAAATTTATCATCTATTATTCTTAAAAACAAAACTAACACATCAAGAACAATGCTCCCTTGGCAATACTTAGACTTCACAAAACAATAAAAACTTTGTATGTGCAAAACAAATGACAACACTCGATCGTCACAAAACAGGATAAGCTTTGTGCATGCAAAACAAACAACAACACTCGAACTTTGATTCTTAGTATCACAAGAAATGATTTCAATTTTTCATTTGGTTGTAGAACAATTTCAATTTTGTTTTTGTAAATTGTTTTACCTTTTCGTGTTCACAGATCTGAATCTTTCAGTTGCAGAACATATAAGGCTCGTCTTGCCAAATACTACGCTCCTCTTGAGGATTTCGATAAACACAAGGTCGAATATGAGGTAACAACAATGCGATTCCACTTCTTATGCACAAACAAATAACACATTAACCTAATTTCCCTCAATTTTTATTTTCAGGTTCATCCCCTCGTCGTAAATAGAGATATCCTAAACTAATTATGTTGAGATCAATTTTCTCTCTGCCATTTTGACTATCTTCGTCTCTTTATTTATGTTAAATTCTTACTTTTGTTAAGTTTTTTGAAGATATTTCCAGTGTTGAGGTAGAGTTTCTAGCCACACTCCTATTTTCTATCCCCATGACAATGCTATGTTCTCATTTTGATCATTAATTATGATCATGTCTTAGCTGTTGGATATTATCTTTACCATTTTTGCATGTGGTATAAGTTATTTAATTAGCTTCTCAAAATTTTAGAATAATTATAACAAATATTCCCTACAATTCATGATCCAATCCTAATGTTTAAGGGTTTGATGCTATTCACCATTATCCAAGATTGATTACTATGATTTTATCAAGTGAGTCTATTTAGCTAGGTTTGTGCGAAGCCTATTTCATCGAGCATGTGAAAAAATGATTAAATTCCTCACTTATCAGTGACAATAGTTGACTTTTTATATATTAAGATTCATTGACAACTTTAGGATAGAACGTCACAATTTTTCATTCTTACTATGCACTACACAACTTTACAAATTTATCTTCAATCTTCTAGAGTATTATGGGACTTATAGACTTTGTAGATTTGCCTGCTCGTTTTTTTGTAAACCAAATGCTATATGTTGATATTTTGTTATAATTTGAGGTGGATGGTGATGATGAATTAAGACTTGACTCCACAATGTGTTTCATTCATTCAGTGCATTGTGTTTGGTATTAAATATCTATCTGGTCTCTTTATGAAAGTCTGCTATGTGAAGTTGATGTGAACCCTATTTGCACAAGGGTTGTCTTAGGATTTTTGGTCTAGAACCTTGTAGGAAACTTGGAAAAGTAGTGAAAATGTGGAATAGAAAAAGGTTCAAATTCTAGTTTGGACAGTATTGTGGAAATGTCAACATCTCGGGTTGTAAAACTCTAATTGACATGCTTCCAAGCGAGGTGAAATTTCATGTTTTGAATTATAATTTAGGCTTAAAAAACATTACTTTTGGGCAAGTGGAATGAGAGTTATGGCCACGAGATAAATCTGGGTAGAATTAGTTTTTTTTTTCTCTTTATGAAATTTGGGTGAAGAAGAAAGAACAAGAGGTAAATATGAAAGGTGAAAGAAAAGACCCAGTCTTTCCAAAGGAGGCAACACACAAAGGATGACAAAGTCCTTTGATACAACCAAGGGTTCTTGAATCATTCTCACTAAGATAGAAGAGATGAATTCTAATATTTCTGAATAAAACTCAACTTGTCTTCATTGATAAAAATGATTCAACTTATATAGAAACTTTAACCATCAAAATTACAAAATATCCATTAATTGCAATTACATCCCACTTAAGCTAATACTGATCCCACCCCTTAATGGTTGATTGTAACTAAAATTGTTGCAACCCAAAAGTCACCCAAAAGCATTCTAGCTATGCATCCTCTTGGTCTCCAGAAGGCTGTTGACTAAGTTGCCAATTGGGCCATTATAACAACTTGAAATAAAATCAAACTAGAGCCCATTAATTGATTAACCCAAAACATAATTTGATAAGCCAATTTTACAAAGGATTGAGCCATTATTTAAACAAACTATTAACTTAAAAAAAATTGTAGCAAATTGGTACATTTTTCCTTTTCCATTTGGGCCATGATACAATTCACAACCTTGGTCTTTTCTCCTTAAAACTTGGGCTTATATTCAAATAATATGGACAACACTTGTTGAAGAGCTTCCTTTGCTTTCCTTTCTCCAGCCCTTGTCATAGGTCCTCCAAGTTCTTCAAGTGGATCCTTACCCTTGCATATTGTCACGTCTCCATCAGAAGTACATTCATGATTGTCTTGTTATTGTCCATTACATTGCCTTCTATTATTATGAAGTACATTCATGATTATATTACTATTTTGTTGTCTCCACTTTTACTCCTTTTCGCTCATAATCTAAATGTGTAAATTTTAAACAATATATTGATAAATTGTTATTTTATTTGTTTATGTGATCCTACATTATAGAACATAAACTTTACTTTATGTTCCAACCCCTAACATAGCATGTATGTGTTATAGAAGTTAATAGTGTTCCCTACTTGGTTAGTGGCCTCACTAAATTTTAGAGCTCATTGAAAATTGTAGAGTTTATGTGTGTTTGATTTGATTTTTGGACTTTAGGGACTCATTAGAAAACTATCATAGTCTCGCCTTTACATAACAAGACTCATTTTATATTGAATTGTAGCTTGGTTAGAAGAAAAACTCATTAGAAGATTTTAATGCTTTTGTGGTATATATGTATGTGCATTTGTTTCATGTTTTCTTGATTATTAACTTTATGTCTAGAGTAATTTAATTGATTATTAGGCTTGTAGTTTCAAGTAGTTATTTAAGGAAATATAATGTTTGTATATTGAATATCCACTAACAAATTGGATATCTCACTTAACAAAGTTTTTGTGATTGAATTATTAGAATGTTTATTTTTTTTAGACAAATGGAGACACTTTTTCTTTGTCAATAAGTTGTATTCACTATTAAAGTTAATGTAAAAGATCATTTAGGCTGAAGGCAAAATAAGACATCAAAGTGGGAGCAAGTTTATCTAATATGACACTTGAATTTCCTTTGGATATGTTTTTTATATTTTCCTTTTGATGACTTTATGATGTCCTCCTATATATGAACTAAAAAAGAAAAGAAAGTGAAACAAAATTTGGAGTAGTTTGCCATTGCTTATGAGCGAACTGTATATCAATAAGAAATTTAGTTGTTAAATATAATTGCAAAGATGTGAATACTGGAATATGGGATGAGGTTTCCATTTCTATTACTAGGGTGAGTTGTATTAATTGCTTTGGATTCTTTCAAAAGCATGTCATATTGTTTTTCCCATGCACTTATAATTTACCTAATATCAAAGCCTCTCTTGCATCTTCGTCTTTTTTCTATTTTTTTTAATTTATTGTCTCTATTGTTTGTTCTTAACCCTAGAAGAGTTTTGTCTTTCATATACTCTTCAATATATGATTAAATACATATGAACTTCTCTAGATCCAACCAAATATGGTAATGATTAGATACATTTTTGAGGAGTTACTAAGATGTTTGGGAAACAAAACTAGAACAACAATACATAGTCATGAGCTAAACAAATAATAAGAATTACTTTATTATTTTTCATTTTACGCATTCTAAACATTTTGTCAATCAGAGCAAACATGATTTGGAGTCAATGTATGGTTGTCTATACTTCCAGTAGTTCTTTGGTAGGATGATTCCAGTTTTTGTGTTTGTTGTAGCCAGTAAAAATATTTGATCCCCACTTGGTGTCATCGTTCTTTGATAACTATAAGAGAGTATATATACATGCCACAATTGAGTTGGAAAAAAAGAGCTCTTTGAATACATAGTGTTCCTGCAGAACAAATAAGATAAGTTAGGCACAAGCGTCACCTTACTAAGTAGTCCGCTATCTCTTCGGTTGGTCTCTCTCTGATCGACACAGGTCAGCTTGAATCCAGGAGGGGTTACCTGCAGAAGAATCTCCGAAGCTCAAGTAAGTCAAAGTTCTCAGAGAGTCAAATCAGTGATTAATGAATGCGTACCTTTAAATGATGGGGTCCACGTGTATTTATAGAG
>Ga0209589_1004237_pt1 | contig 24873 bp, 12 predicted proteins | sample CowpeawhiteBW_FD_187525 | JGI IMG/M metagenome (GOLD analysis project Ga0209589, IMG submission 187525) | Root nodule microbial communities of legume samples collected from California USA - Cow pea white BW (SPAdes) (version 2) | ecosystem: Host-associated > Plants > Roots > Nodule | place: USA...
AATTTTAGCACATTAAAAATTACACAATACTTGTCTTTTCCAATTATACAAGAATTTGAAATGTTAATGCAAGAGTCCATAAAAGAAGTAATTAATATATACAAGTACAAGTTTTTTTTTTTTTTTAAATTTTATGCAGGCTTGCGGGCCGGCCCGCGCGGGCCGCGGGCTAGCCCGTGCGGGCCGCGGGCCTATGCGGGCCGAGCCCGCGCGGGCTTGCGGGCTCAATATCCTGGCCCGCCCCGCATTTTTTCTGCGAGCCTGCGGGCCGGGCCCGCGGGCCAGGCCCTAATTGCCACCCCTAGAAAAGGATGCAAGGAAAGAGAAGAGAAAAGGTAGATGTAATATACAAAATGAAAGGATAAGATTGATATAGATGAAGAGATATTGAAAATTATTTGAAGGTATCATTGTCAGTTTCTTGTTCTTCCATTTATTTTTTCCAAACTTTATTATTTTTTTAAATCATAAAAAAAATATTTCTCACGATTTCTTGAGTGTCTGTTCAAACGCTTGCGTCGTGTGACACCAATTTTAAAATAATACTAAAATTTAAATAAAAAGGTTTTCAAAATTATCAAATCATTTTCCAAATAGTTTTTTCATAAAGAACTACGTAACATGATTCTCCATTGTCAATGGAGATATGTAGGAGCGAGGATTAATCCTCGTCATGCCCAAAAAACCAAAAGATTATTTTTGTTTCTTTTGTAAATCAGCGAAAATAAATATTTTGAAAAATCACATCCTTTGCACGTTTAATTAAAGGTACTGTCTTAGGACGGACGCATGTGGGATGTTAATACTTTTCCCACACGTAATCGACTTTCGAACCCAAAATCTATTTTTTGCAGACTTTGTCTTATTTTTTTGATTTTTTCGTAATTTTTAGAATAAATTATAGTGCAGACTCCAAACCTTTTTTTAATATTTTATTTTTGATTTGTCATCCCGTCATGATAACATTATATAATTGGCGTAGACTTTGACCCTGAGACACGATATCCTAACTTTGTTGTAGTGTCTATATTGTCTAAAACATACACAAGATGTTTCATCTGATGGTAAAATTAAATGGTCTAGTAACCTTTAACAAAATTTTATTGAGTTAGGTATTAATTTATCTATCTCTTAACTTTTTATATTTCTATTCAGCTAAACATATTTCATTGTTATTTTACTTTATATTTATTTTTACTCCTTTCATTCTTTTTTTCTGCCTGACTTATTTTTCTCCACTGTATCAAATAGAGTATTAAAGAGTTCTAGAGGATACAGGTGTTAAAAACGAATATTTACTTCTTATTCACCTCTCCTAGCCCTGATTGCTATTCAGTATTGTGTACTTTGTGATCAGAGACCCCTTTGATTACCATAGAAAAAAAATTCAAGTTTTATATACTTCATTCATTGATTTCATAAGCACCCTTCAACACGCAAGGTCATTGAAAGGCCACCTAGTTTGGGCACTAGTTAAAATTCCTCAGCCTCTTGATTGAGTCACAAGAGGAGTACAATAACTTGAGCAAATCTCACAAGCAAAAAAAATAAAGGGAAAAGAATCATATTCCCAACTCATTTTTCTTTATTCTCCTTCAACCCATCACCTTTAAATTTAGTATATAATCTTGTTGGAAGAAGCACACTCCCGAACCTTCATACTCGTTTCCCTTTAAATTATATAAATATTTTCCTCTTATCTCATCACTAACATATACTTTTGTTACATATATATACCTCTAATTCAGTTTTGGAGCAACCTAGTTGAAGATGCCATGGGCAACCTCTTTGGAAAAAGTAAAAAGCATAGCAGTCATAGTTCAAGCCATGATAAAGGAAGAGGTGGAAGAATCTTCACTAACGTGACCACAAGAGGTTTACCACCCAATTTTCCATCGCAAATATCTTCTTCGTTGCCACCACCACCAATATTATATCCATCTCTCGAACCACCTTCTTCGACGGCACCACCACCACCACCACCGGTGCGATCACAATCCATTTCTAAGAAACCAAGTTTTGTGAGAGTTGACTCTAAACAAAGCTCTTCAGTCATGGACAAGAAGCAATCTGCAGCAAAAAAGTATGCTCTTATCCGTGACAACTTCTCTACCCTTGAACAGGTATGAGTTAATTTTATTTTTGTTATACTTTTATTCACTAAATTAATCTCTCAAAAAATAAAAATAAAAACAGTATTAATTAGAAAAATTAATTATGTGGTACAGCCTCTTCAACTTAAGTGTTTCAAAATTGTTACTGAAAAACACTTTTTTGTCTCTCTCTTAATTAATATGTCCAAAACTCATTCAACCAGAGCTAGTCCGTAATGAGATTGTTAATGAATTTTGTTTTGTTATAACATTTTAAAATTTCAACGTATTTAAAGGAAATAACGTGATACTTAAAAACTTTAGTGATGAATGAAAATATAGAAAGTTAAGGAAAAATTATTTTTGCATTTTTTCCATACACTGATTTAACGCTCTTGGAGTATTTAGAAGGACAGATTATTATAGTTTCTTCCATGGTCATGTTTGAAATATGAAAATTTGAATTAAAATAATTGACAAATTACACTTTCAATTTTTTAAATTTATTTATTTCAAATATGAAAATAATGACACATAAACATCCAGAGAGAGAGAGAAAAAAAAAAGTTAATAAATTTGAAGAATAATGTTTATTCCATTAATTAAGAATATAGACGAAGTTTTCTGTCTTCAACCTTTTAGTTTCGCCTTTTTTTTTGTCGGTTTATTTTCTTTGGGTCTTTTTTATGTTTTATAATATATAACGTCAGAGTTGTTCTTTTCTTATCCATATTAATGAATTTTACATTTCGTTTGAAGATACATGTTTCCCTTCTTTTTTAAAACGTGGCTGAAAATGTATTATTTTTCTTTTTTCAAAATTTGATTTATTATATGATTGTTAACAACATATTCATCTTTGATTAAGAAGACAAAGTAAGAAGTAGACATGGAAATACAAGTGCAAGGTTAATTTCTTAAGTACAATGCAATTACTCTTGTGATGTGGTTCAGTAGTTGTTATTACACTGTATTAAAAAAATATCTCACTTATTATATGATCAGATTTGTTTATCACACGTCATATTGTTTTGATGTGAAAATAAATATATAAATTTATTTTAACTTGAAAATAATACTTATTAATTTTTTCTTTATACATTTATTTAACAGTCCACAATCCCATCCTCAAAGAGTTAAACATTTACTCCATATACAGAATAAATAACATTCTTTCTTGCGAACAGCCAATTAAAGACCCCTTTTATCTCTAATCTGAAAAAAGCATCTATTACGGAATGCATTATTATGCTTTCCTTGCTATAACTCCTTCGATTTTCTTAATATATAATTTGGTAGAACTTATAGTTTCTAAATATCCCAATTTATTTGGAATTATAACAAGCTTCTTCCAATTTCTTATAAAAAAAATCTTCTTCCAAAATTGATCATAGGTCATTGACTTCCACGTCTATGCTACATTTTAAAAATCAATATCTACCATATTAATTATATTGCATTGATTATATCTTCATATATCACATATATTATTTCATCTCTATCCAACCAAACATTTTCCTTTTTTAGTCATCCAAGAAACTAGCAACTTTTTTTTCCAAAAATGGGCTACCGATGAAGTTGGTCACCTGTAATTAGTTATTCATTTTCATATTAAAGTGCAACCGCTAATTTTCCATTCAGACATCTTCTTGGAATCTTCAGGAGTTATACTATTATATTTTATCATATACTTCTCCCTTATTCTTTTTTTTTATTTTTATTGCCTAATATTTTAATGAATAAAAACAATACAAATATAATTTCTGTTGTAGAAAAGTACCAAGTCTTAATGTTTTATTAATTGTAAAACAAATGTTTAATCCATATTCAACCTATAGATCCATAGATGAATAGTAATTGGTCATATGAAACAAGTAATAACCGTTTCAGACACGAAATTTTACTTTAGAAAATTCAATTTTGAAATCTGTCTGGTTAGACTTTAAATCTATTGAGAAAATATTATTAATATCAATTATAATATTTGAAATTTTAAAGTCTAAAATTCTGTCCCAATTTTGTTTTTAAAATATACGGGAGAATTTGAAGAAGGAAATTGTATTCAAATTTCAGTCTTTAAACATTGTTGTTCATCGTGGGAATAACGGCACTAATGGACCTAAGAGTCATTGCATGTTACACACATCTGGTGCAGGTCAAGCGTCAACCTTACTATAAACATATCACTGACACTATTTTTCCAATTTTCACACACCAGTGTGCAGGGATATATGGTTACCAATTGAGGTGGGAGTTGAAATATTAAGTAAATATAAATATAAGTGAAGGGAAATCTTCATTTTACAAAATAATAATTTTATTAATATTAATTATACTTAAAATGACTATGAAATATATTTATATTCTGCAATTATTATGGCTAAAGAAAATGGAACTTGCTTTCTTATGATTAATGATGCCAAACGACTTTTTCCAAAGCATGTTTCATACTCGGTCATTACTACGAGGTATACCAGTCATAACATGCAAAAAATTCTGCAAAGAAATCATAGAAAACAAAACCAATTACACTCCACTATGGCACTCTTCCACGTTAATTAATGGCCTGCGTTGTCACCAAATCACTTGTGCAGGGGCAGAAACAGAGGACCCTAAAATAGATCAACTACGGTGGTTTCTGTGACTGAGTTCTAAAAATGTTCTTTGGGAATCCATTACGTTGAAAGAGGAACCAGAGAACTGTTTGTGATATTGAATCTTCAAAATCTTACCTTACAAATTGATTAGGAAACAAATTTGATGAAATTTATTAAGAATGAATCAAGTTTAAAGTCAAGAACTATGCAAATGTTAATTTGAGCAAATTTCATGAAAATTTGTTATCCTTTTTTAATTTATGCAGGTGACAACAGCCTTGAGGAAAGAAGGATTAGAATCCTCAAATCTCATCCTTGGAATTGATTTTACAAAGAGTAATGAATGGACTGGTATGTGATAGAACATGAATGTCATATATGAAGCATGATTTGAGAACTAAATTTGCTTAAATTTATTTAATTGATGAAATGAATTGTTTGTGAATGAAGGCAGAATCTCATTCAATAAAAGAAGCCTGCATGCTATTGGAACTACACCTAATCCTTATGAGAAGGCCATCTCTATTATTGGCAAGACTTTGGCTCCCTTTGATGATGACAACTTGATTCCATGCTTTGGCTTTGGTGATGGTAAGTCATAATGCTTAAACCACACCAATTATGAATCAATAATAGTTTTTCAAGCTTAACATGTAGCTCAACTTCTATCATGATGCAGCTACCACCCATGATCAAGAAGTGTTTAGCTTTCACACTGATCATTCACCTTGCCATGGCTTTGAGGAAGTCTTGGCTTGCTACCAGAAAATAGTTCCCAACTTGAAACTTTCAGGTCATTATCATCCTTAATCTTTTGTAGTGTTGTTCTTGAAGGTATGACTCCTTTTGTGCAAGAAAATTTTTGGACACTTATAATATGTTAGAAATCCAATGAATCGAAAGGTTCATGAGTATAAATAATAAAGAGTATGAGTATAAATAATAAAGAGTTAAATATGATTTTAATTATATATATATATATATATATATATATATATATATATATATGACATTAGTCTTATAAGATATTTAACATCATTTTTAGTCCTAAAATCTTATGGTTTTTATTCTTATATATTGTTTAATTTTGTCTATTCTTTTTGACTCACAGTTGGACTATTATCAACCATCTCCCTTGTGGGATGAGTCCCTTGTTTTTTTTTCTCTTTTTCCTAGGTTGTGGTTATAGGCATTGAGAGATTGTGATTCTACATAACATTAGTCTTACACATATAAGGCATTTGACATCACTTTTATCCCAAAATCTTAAAGTAATGGTTTTATGTGCCTTTATTCTTATATAGTGTTTAACTTTGTCTATTCTATTCAATATGAGACTTTTGACTCACATTTGGACTATTTGTAACAAAAACACATTGGACACGTCAAAAATATTTAAAATAATTGGGTTAAAAGGATTATATTATTCATTTTTAAAGTTTAGAGACCAAAATGTATGAATGTTTTGAAAAGAGATGAATTTCAATTGCATGTTAAAATATATCAAAATTTCAGATAAAGACAAATTTTAATTTCGTGTCAAAATATATCAAAGTTCAAAGACTAATTACATATTTAACCTTAAAAAGAACTACAAATATTAAATTTTTTGATTTTGTGTTGAATGTGGTATCATGATTTTTTATATAAATAACTCATTCTTCATTGGAAGTGAATGTCACTAGACTAAAATCATTTTGTATCCCTAATTAAAGTGATTAAGATTCATGGGTGAAGGAATGATTCCGTTTGCTTTTTATATGAAGGACCAACTTCTTATGCTCCTGTGATTGAAGCTGCCATAGACATAGTTGAGAAAAGTCGTGGCCAATTCCATGTGTTGGTTATAGTTGCTGATGGCCAGGTATTAAATTAAAGTTCTCTTCATGTGTGTTTAATCTTATTAGATTTAATCTTAAATCTTATATGCATAAATGTGTTTGATTTTAAGGTTACAAGAAGTGTTAACACTGGAGATGGAGAACTAAGTCCTCAGGAAGAGAAGACAATTAAAGCAATTGTTGATGCAAGGTACTTATAGCTTAATCAATCCTTATAAGGAATAATGAAAATATTTAATTATATTCCATAAATAAACAATTATACATAATAATCTATAATAATAACAATATATAATATATAAAGAAGATTTACTCTTTTGTATCTATATTTCATAATATCAATTTTATTCTTAATTATTTAAAAATTAATTATTTTAAAAATAATTATTTTAAAAGTAATTTATTTTTAATCATTATTCTAAAAACTTCTTATTTTTCAATTTTATATTAAAAATTAATTATATATTTATTATTAATCTTAATATATATGACACACATGTATTTATTAATAAAATATTAATAATTAATTATATATTTATTATTAATCTTAAAATATATCAATAAAATATTAATAATTAATTATATATTTATTATTTATCTTAAAATATGTCACATGAGTAATCGCTAGTAAATATTAAGAAATTTTAGGTGAGTCATAGAGAGGGCGGAAGACCCCTTCTACCACTAGGTTACAAAGGCTCTTTTTTTCCTACACCCCTAGTTTTGCTGTCTGCACCTCCTTAATTTTCGATATCACAATTTTATCCCTAAAATTTGTAACAAAATCGGCCTTCATCTCTCTACTTTCTTCTTCTCCTCAATTCTCTCCCTTCTCCCTCTTCCTCAATCATTACCTTCCACACATTGCACCTCTAACGTCAACTCTCTTCCTTCTTCACTTACTTAAACCAACCAAAATAGTAAATCACATTGATAAATATATGATAGTTAAAGAATATTAGACTAAATAGATGACTTAATGATTTATAAATTCATGAGCTATTAATGTGAAAATCATTTAAAAAGGAGTTAACTTTGCCAAATTGTTAGAGTCTAATAAAATACTCAGTTTGGAAAAAAAATAACAATTACATTTCATTTTAAACTTGTTAATTCACTTTTAACTTGAGAATATTTATGATAAGAAAAATCTCAATTAGAAACCTATTTTAAAAACCAAATATAGCTAGTTACTATAGTAATTAATTTAGATATCAATTTACAAAATAATAGATTATTGGTTACTAAAATAGTCACAATTATAAATAAAAAGTTATAATTGATCACTAAATTGATCATTAATTAATTAGAGACCAATTTAGAAACTTAATCATTTTGGTAGCCAAAATCTAGGTAGTTAATTTTTAGTAACAAATTTTTTTTGATAACCAAAACTATGGTAGCTAATTTTAAAGATCAATTTAGTGACAAAATATAATTTTTTATTCATAATAATGACTATTTTAGTAACTAATAATTTTTTGTTTTGTAAATTGATATTTAAATTGGTCACTATAGCTACTAATAATTATTGATCACTAAAATTGATCATTATTTAGAAGTTTTAATTGGTACGAATTTATTATGAGTTAAATAATTTCCCAATTTTACTAAAGAAGTTAGTAATGATGGATTAGTTCATTTTCTTTTATTTAGGATCTTAAAACCCACGAGAGTTTAAGAGTTAACTAAAGAGTTCATCACCTTGATAATATGATATATGTATATATTCTTTATTTATTTTTGTATTTGTGATACCAGTGCATATCCTCTTGCAATAATTCTTGTTGGAGTTGGTGATGGGCCTTGGGAAGACATGAGAAAGTTTGATGACAGGATACCTGCACGCGATTATGACAATTTCCAGGTATAACAATACCTATTACCACCAAAAATATTTAACGCATAATTAGGTTGTTAATTTTCTAAATAATTTTTTATACAGTTCCTTTAAGATTCCATCAAATATAAGAGTTAAGATAAAATGTTCTCAAAACACTCAAAAAGCAGATTTTCCCTTTGTTGTGTGCAGTTTGTTAATTTCACTGAAATAATGTCGAGAAACATAAGCCCCTCGGAGAAAGAAGCAGCTTTTGCTCTGGCTGCTCTCATGGAGATTCCCTTCCAATATAAAGCAACCATGGAATTTGGAATACTCGGGTATGATCCTTTAAATGAATTTTAAAGTTAGTTCAATAAAAATAAATTTAAATTTATCTATTATTAATAAACATTTAATTCTAAAAATTTATTTTGTGGTTTGGAGAAATAGACGTGTGACAGGAAGAGCAAAGAGAATAGTTCCAAAAGCTCCTCCTCTACCCTATTCAAGACCTGCACCCTCACTAGCTCGTCTTCCAACCAATGCACCACCTTCCTCCATTGATGACCACAACCAATCGGTATTTTACTAACCTTAAACACATCAACACAAAACTATGATGTTCTTATACCAAAGAAAGTACCCATTTTGTGTCTCAACTTCAATTATTCATAGCATTAATTAATCATTGCTCTTAACATCAATCTATCACTAATTATTCTTTTGTACAGGTTTGCCCTGTTTGTTTGACCAATCCAAGAGACTTGGCCTTTGGGTGTGGCCACATGGTGAGTTACCATTATTGTTATTAATTTATTTATTTATTATTATTGTTATTATTATTATTTATACAATATTTGGAAAAAAAAAATAGACTTGCAGGGATTGTGGATACAAGTTAACGAATTGTCCCATGTGTCGAGAGAGGATCACTACTCGTCTCAGGGTGTACAGTGGATGATTGTAATTAATAAAAATGAAGCACATTAATTACATAGTTTGCATGGTGTGGATAAGAGTCTAAAAATTAACATATGCTTTGTATGAAGAGTACTGAAAGGTGGAGTATGAATTGGCCACTTTCTCTGTATATGTATTACGTTAATTGTATTTTTCTCTAGGGATAAATAATTTTTACTTTTATGGTTTTAATCATTTGATTTTGGTTAAAAAAAATTAAAAATAAGCAACTATAACGTTTACAGTTCTATCAATTATTTGATTTTGATTTACACATTAAAAAATAATTTTAGTTTACCTATAGTTTATCGTCCATTTTTTTAATAGACATGCTAATATGATAAATTTATATGTAAAATTAATTATTAGTTTCACAAATTCGATTACTCAATATTACATAAATGATGTAATAATATGTTAAAAGTAATATTTGAAAACGTATTGAAAACAACACTTAATCCAAGGAATAAGAATTTAATTAAAACATATATAAAATATTTTTTCTTACACCAATTCATATATATATGAATATCATTCAACTTCTATCACTTCATTCTGACAAACACTATCAAAACTATGAGATTATTGGACTTGTTCTAAAAACCACCTTCCACACCACGGTTCAGCAACTCTAAAATGCACGAAGTGGCCCACTCATGCTTCAGAGGCCAAGTGTGTTGTATTCTAAATCTTTATTACAATATTATACCTATATATATTAGTAAATAATTGTAAAACATTGTATCACTTCAATATTCAAAGATTCTAGTTTTAGAAACAACTAATTGCACTATAGGATAAAAGTAATTTAATTAGAGGATAATACATACACATATATGTATATATAGGTAATAACGTGAAAGAGAATTTATATATATATATATATATATATATATATATATATTAATAAATTGATTATGACTTCTTTTAAGGAGTCTTATAAGTAACAATATTATTAGTTTTCATAATTTATATTTTAAGTATTATTAATCATAATTATTAGTTTTCGTATTTTATTTCTCATTTTAAGAAATTTTCTTGAAAATTTCGTATATTCAATTATTTCCAAAAAAACGAAGCTTCTTAAGTAAACTATATTTACATAATTAAATGTTATTTGTAAACAAATTTGTAATTTTCTACTCAAAATGTAAATAAGAAGTGGACTTCATATAAGAATAAAAACCAACATTTTAATTAAATTAAAAAGAATAAAAATCAGTTATAAACTCATTTCAAGAATAAAAGCAAATATTTAAGAGAACTGGGTAGTTAATTTGAAAAACATGTCATAATCATACTATAATTATAGCTAAACTGGACATAATTTTCGCAGCTGGAATAGCTCAGTTGGTTAGAGCGTGTGGCTGTTAACCACAAGGTCGGAGGTTCAAGCCCTTCTTCTAGCGTTTTAAATTTACTTTTTTAGTATTTTCTACCATTTTTAATGCCCATGTCTTATTCCTTTTAAGAAGTTTGAATTTGTCTTTAAATTTAAATACTTTGTCTCTAAACATGCCATATAATTCTGATTTTAGCTCTTACTAATTTATTTTATTTTGAATATGTTTATTTAATGTTTTGTTTTAACTTATAATTTTTTTATTATTTTGTTATTCTATATACTCACAAAAAATTTTAAAAATGTTATAAGACTAAAAATCACCATTTTTAATTAAATTTAAAAGAATAAAAATAATTTAAAGATCATAAATTTGTAAATTATTTTATTATTCTATATCTCAACTATATTTTTATTTTATATAAATATATTTACTATATATACTCACACAAGTTTTAAAAAATGTTAAATTTACCAATATAAATACTTATTAGTAAAAAGTGCTAAATAACTTCATTGCTCAAAGCTGGAATAGTTCATTTCGTTAGAGCGTGTGGTCTCCTAGCGTTATGTTTTTTTGTTTAATCGTTTAGTATTTTCTACCATTTTTTAATGCACGTGTCTTATTCCATTTAAGAAGTTTAAATTTGTTTTCTAATTAAATACTTTGTCTCTAAACATGCCATATTACTTCTGTTTTTAGCTATTGCTAATTTATTTTATTTTTAATATGTCTATTTAATGTTTTGTTTTAATTTATAAATTTGTATATTATTTTATTATTCTATATCTCAACTATATTTTTATTTTATATAAATATATTTACTATATATACTCACACAAGTTTTAAAAAATGTTAAATTTACCAAAATATATATATATATATATATATATATATATATATCACTACAAGAAAATTTGTTAAAAACAGATTTGTCTAATCACCTTAACCACAAAGGGATCTGAGTTGATTAATAGGCTTTTATCTGGTTTAAGACGAATCTTGAAATGATCTTTAGGTTTTAAAGCTCAATTATCTGGGTGGAATCATGGCTCTGTGCTGCAATAGGCTATATAGCATCATCATATGATGGATTGCATTTGCAATTTCATCAGCTTCAGCATTGTTTCTCCTCCTCCTATTTATCATAGCTTAGCACGCCACATTTTTAGTTGTTCAAATTACACAACTAAGTTATAATTATGGAATCAAATTTTAACAATCAATAACAACAAAACAGTCTCATAAGTGAAATACAATAAGCTCACTCCCCAAAGACTCCAAAAAGTATTTTGAAAACAAAACTCTGATACCAAATGTAACATCCTGGTTGAATATTAATATTTTAAATAAATAAAGTACGAAAATAAATGCAAAACTCATTAATAATAATTTCTCTTCCCAAAACACGGGAGAATTAAAACATTTGTTAACTTGTCCGAATATAAACTTTAAGTTCCAATACCAATATTACAATTCAAAAACCAATAAAACACTATTCTCAAATACATAAAAGTAAAATCATAACATGCCATAAAATAGTTCTCCCAGGCTAGCTCCTCTATAGCTCTATGCCTCACCAATACCACTTACAATATCATCTGCTCCCATATAACTCATTACATGATCATTGTCAAACACAAGCAAATAGGGTGAGCTAACAGATAAAATATATAGACAATTCAAATTATATATATATATATATATATATATATATATATATATATATATATATATATATATATATACATTCATATCCGTGGGTGTCCACGGGTACCCGCGGGTATTTGCAAAATTATTTAAAAAACAAATATTTAATCATAAATTCAAATAAAATAAAATGCATCACTGTCATAAATTTTAAATAAAGTTCAAATAAACTCAAGTTGATACAAGTCCAAATAATTGTAAAAGTAAATATGAAATGACGTTCAACACAATGAAAATTTTTTAATTAGTGCTTTGATCAACAAATCCACTTTCTCCGATTAATTCTAAAAAATAAACAAAATAAACAAATAATAAATCTCAATTGTCACGTGCTAAGTATTCTTATTTTGATTTCATCATTTGGCAACAAACATACCATAAATGTAATTGTCTATATAAGGTTTGATGTATATTCCTAATTTCAAAAAAAGGGAAGAGAAGAATGTCAAGGGATGTAAGTTTAGCGGGTACGGGTATCCATGGGTACGGATACTATGATACCTGTACCCGCCTCGTTAACATGCGGGTATCAAAAATACCTGTACCAGCGGGTAGCGGGTATGCATTTTTAATATTCATTTTCTACCTGTTGCGGGTTTTATCCGCGAATACCCGCAGGTACGGATCTTTTTGACATCCCTAGTCTCAATGCAATGTTATATTTGAATTTATTGTATTATAATTTTAAATGGAAAATGTCTTAAAAAATCTACCTACCTTCTTGAAAAATGTTTATACTATGTAAATGACCAAAAAAGGGGAGAAATATTTAAACAAGCGGTAGAAGAAAATAATTGTTCTTTTAATACCATATCAACATGTCATAGAATCATAGATGAAAGAAAACTTCATAACGAAGATAGCTTTATTGATCACAAAAGTACACTTTTTCCAAGTTATTTTACAATTTTAAATTTGAATTTGAATATTTGTAACTTGAAAGTTTAAAGATTCGTGAGTTATGAAATGTCATATTTGTTTACCTCGATTTTCAATATTCCTTTAATTGTTAAATATCGAGAGCTTTTACGTGTAAAGTCTCTTAGTTTCTTAGCAACAATAGTTAATTTGTAAAAATATTTTATTTTCTTAATATATAAGGATTTGGCATTTTGGAAAATTTTCAACCTTTAATTTATAACAATTGTTAATTCATAAAAAAATATTTTTTTTTTCTTAATTTTCAATCTAGCTTCTTAAATAAGCTTCAAAAAATAAAAAAATTACGTCTCCCAATATAAATGTCAACAATATAAAGAATGAATGAAAAAATGTTGGTCACATTACCAATGAAAAACTTCTCATATTCTTTTTGTCTTCCAACATTTTTGTTGTCAAATATTAACAACTTTTCCTTCCAAGAATTTTGCATCATTAGACTTCAGAGAACATTAATTACGAACAAAAGCAATTCAATATTTTTCTATCTCAATGTATTGCCAACGTACAATAAGGCAGATTCACATAAATGAAGAAAATTGGTCTTTTCCAACACTTATTATTTTTAATTATAACTCTATTTATTATGAACAACAACAATTATAATTTGTGGGACTTGATGCAATGTCAAACATCAATCAAATTTGGAAGACTAGAGATCCTGAACTTCAAATCTTTATTTTAAATTTTATTTTTTAGATTAATCAATTTTAAAAAGATAAATAATGTGCATTACATGAATTCAATAATAGGCTCATTAAATATTGTTATAATGTATTGTAATTCAGGATTTCTAAAATAGTGTTATAATGCATTCATGACGTTTCTAAAATAGTGTTATAATGTATTGTAAAGTGTTGTCGTATTTTAAAAACATATTTTTTACATGATATTTGGTATGTTTGACTCTGGTAGTCACCAAAAGACAAAATTTAGACTATTATGAAACAAAATTGATAAGATTTTAATCTAATATTCAATATATTTCAATTTTAATTTTTTTTCCATTTATAGTTTTAAAGTTTAAATTTTATTATTTTTATATGACATTTATCAATATTAATAAAACAAAAATGATAATGTAGGAATATTGCATTTAAAATCAAATGTTTTTTCAATTAATGTCCTTGGAAATAAAAGGTTTCTATCATTTTATAATTTTATATAAATTTACATAATATTAAATTTATATTGAAAACTTTTTTTTTCATTTAATATTCTTGAAAGATGATCTTTACATCTCATTGTCCATTTTTCAAACTTTAGATAATAGGTAATATTATGTAATATATTCATTCTTTTCAAAATAAATTTCAAAAATAATTCATTGAAAATTAAAATGTTTCCTCTGATTTTAAATTATGAGAAATTTCTCATTATTTATATATATATATATATATATATATATAAATTCTGATTTTTAATTGGGGTTTATTAAGAGAGGTTATTATAACATCTAGTCATTTATATACAGACCATGAGTTTTTAAAATCCCTAGGAAGTCTGAGAGATTTTTTAAATGAATTGCTGAAAATTTCTTCACTCTTTCATGTCCTCTCTTTGCTAACACTTTCGGTACATTCTATTCTCCCAGATGATATAACAGAGGGCATTTTTTTCTCTTCTGCTTCGTCTCTCCATTTCGGCAATCGTTTCTATTTTTTCGTTATTTTAGCAATCGATTTCGCCTCTTTATCTCTGCTTCCAATTTCTCTTTTTTTCTCTTCTCTAATCGCTTAATCAGAACTTCAAATTGGTAATGGATTCTGATTTTTCTTTCCTTGTGCGTTGCTTTGGAGATTGCAGGTTCAGTCCAATTTAATCGCGATTTCTTCATATTTGTTCGGTTCGTGTTGCTTCAAAGCTATTTCTCGTGTGCGTTGTTAGGTTTGTGCAATGTTTCTCGTGTTGTGTTGCGTTTTGTTGTAGGCTAGGTTCGGTTGGGTTCGACTTGTGCTTACAGCTCAATAATCGTGCTTTGTATATTAATTAGAGTACCAGTGTCTCAATCTTGAGAGTTTCTAATTCATTAAAATACAAATTGTTCAGCTTCCATTCTTTTCTCTCTTGTTTTTCGTAAGTTTTTTTTAGTTTCACGAGTTTGGGAGCTTAGAAGCAATTTCATGAGATGAAATGAACGAACCATGTGGTGTTGCCTTGGCTATGATCTCAAACTAGTTGAGCTCAATAGCAGCATTCAGAACTCCAGGATACACCACAGTAGCGCTAAGTACTACATGATTTTCATCTTTTTCATTCCAAGTTATTTAGGAAGTAATAATGTTTTTACATGTATTCCTTCGCTCATATTACTGTTTGCATCCTACTTTTGCTTTTCTCATCATTTGATTATTCGAACATCATTTTAAGGCATGCATATGATCTATATTTCTATCTGCCAGGTTCTTAGATATGGTTAAAATCAGCTGTTGGCTTGCTTTCTACTTAGCAATTAAGGTTCATACTCCATATTATAACAAGTGTATGTACAATAGTCTTGAGTTGAATGAACCCAAAAAAAAAGACAAACAAGGTTGTTGGAACTTAGTAAGTACACCTATAATTTAAATTCTATTTCTCTTAATTATTAACTTATTTTTATAAGATTATTTTATCAGTAACTTGGTCTCAAAAAAGAGCTTCTTCCACCTTATCTGGATCCAAGCCTCACCAATATTGAAGAGCTGATGACAGGAGTCAGTTTTGCCTCTACTAGTTCCGGCTCTGACCCAGTTACACCAACCATCATTGTATTTTTCTTTCTTTCTTTTTATGAGTTATATTGCTGGCCCAAAAATAGTCTCCACTCTCTTTATCTGTCTCACTCTGATTTAACAAATGCTAAAAGAGATAAGTGAACATGTGATACATTATATGAAGTGGTAAGAGGAAAATAGCAAAAAATTACTACAGTTAACTAGGCGTCTGATATACTGAAATGTGTATATATTCCTGTTAGTTTGGATAACTGAAAAAGAATGATTTAAGAAGGTGTTAAGTTAATCTCATTGTGTAATTCACAGAGAAAGTAATAACTTTCATGTTTATGCATCTATTTGTGTTTAGAACAAAACTCATAAGGTGAAATTCTGTATTAATTTCCGAATGTAATTCCAATAGAAAAGCAGTTGGAATATTTCAGGGAATGCAAAAAAAGAATGGAGGATGTGGTGGGTAAGCAAAGAATTGAAGATCATGTGAAGAAAGCTGCGTACTTCATCAGTGCTGGTACAAATGACTTCGTTCTTAATTATTTTTCTGTACCATTACGAAGAAAGAGCTACACTCTCGAAGCGTATCAAAACTACTTAATCCAACGCATCACAGATTTTATATAGGTTAGTTCAATTGCTCCCATGATTTAACCTCCATCATTAATAGAACTGGAGACTTTTTTGGTTAATAGAGGTGGACTTGTAAAATTGAATTGCTCTCCATCAATCACCCGTTATTCTCCCTTTTTTTGGATATGTTTGGTTGGCATCAAATGTCTTACACTTCCTCCATTCTACTGACAAATGATAAAGAGAGAAAAGAGAATGTTTGAGTGGAAGTAAAAAGAAATGTGAAAATGGATTTTTGTTGCATGTAGAGAAAAGTATGCTGAAAATTCTAATATAAGTCTTAAAAGATGAAACTTACTATGTGCAAAAGACAAACTAAAAGTGTTTATTTATTTTTTTTCTATCATGTCTGGATCTAACAGTGCTTTGAGATACTGATTAAGAAATTTACCGTTTATTTGGGGCAATTGAATAGGGATTTGGATATTTTAAGATGACGAAGCAAAAGGAATACTGAAAAAGCTACTTTTATGAAAGAAAATGACTGAGTAATAAGTAAAAGCAAAAGGGAAGATGTAGAAAGAGGAAAAAAAAGAGAGTCAGAAAATTGAATGGTAATGAAGATTTATGCAACATATCATAAGCAACATATCTTCATTGTTAGTCTTGCAACCTGGAAACTTTTTGTTGAAGATTTATGATATGCTCCTTGTTCTATTCAACTTCATACCTAATTTTCTCATTAAACAATTTCACTTGCGCTTATGCAATCTCAAGTTCAGCCTACACAATACTTGCTTTCAATCTATTTTGCAGCTCTATCACTGTTTCACCAATGCACGTCAAACTCCCTCCAATAATTTCACCAACGCACCAGCAGCTCCTACAACTATTGCACCACTGGCACTATTTTCTGCTGCAATTAGATAGAGTAAATCATGAAACATAAGTGCTCCCTTTATTTGAGGTTTCCAAGAACACAATAATTCTAAACATGTAGCATAAATAGGCATTGAACCTATTAAAATGTAAAACTGACCAATGACTACATAAAAAAAATATTTTAATCATCATAACCACATTATAAAAAGTTAAAATAACCACCACTATGGGTATGACATGGACTTCAAGTTAAAACCAGGTTAAGAAAAACTAAAAGCAACACCTAATTATGTCAATTAGTAATTACATGAACTTCAAGCATGAAGATCATTAAATTCAAGTGAGAGGAACTCATCTCTATCACTGTTTTGTGTATTGTCACGAGAGAGAGCAAGAGGAGAATTGCCAACTATCACCCTGCGTGATCCAACAAAACTTAATAACCTTGTATTCTAAGATGCCATGCTATAAATTTTCGGATTGCATAATCCATATTAAAATAAAATAAAATAATAAATTTGACTAAAGGAAATAAGGTGTCAATGATCAAATAATTGCCAATGTTGTTTATTACTATCTCAATTAATTATTTTTCTAACCATGTCATATCAAAGAAATAAATTATAGGCACGTAGGTATAATGATCATGAAAAGTGAATGTACAATTGATTTCATCAAAATTTCTAATGCACGGTTAGTCTTTAATGAAAAGTGAATCTACAATTGATTCCTCTGTTCTGGAAGCTCTGCAGTTCGGGGAATTATAGCTTAAGGGAAAATTGAACATCACCAACAATTGCATCCCAAACTAGAACAAAGCATACAGGCCTTAGGATAGAGAATAAAGACAAAAGGCAATTTTCATTTAGAAACCACATAATAGAAACTCCTTTACTGGAAGTTAACCGCACAATATGTTTCACTTAAGACACAAGATAGTGAACAAGTGAGGACCTAATTTCTTCACAAAACAAAACATGAAAGAAAATCACTCAAATGACATTTTGTTGACGTGTATACCACCATTTTAAGGGTATAACACTTATTATTATTTTGGTCATTCTCTGCCTTAGGAGTTTATTACAAGATAATGAGAGTGGTCCATATGTGTGTTTTCATAAATAAATAAATTAAAAAAGATCGAGTAACCTTGACAATGTGCAGCCAAAGTAAATTTAACTACTGATATTAAACAATTAAAAGAATGAAATTAAACCAAGAAATCATAGGTAAATCCTAGTAAGAAACCCTAAAGGACACAAATTGAGAAACGCCAATGCGAGTATCATCACGAAAATGAAGAATAGGAATTAGGGGCTGAATGAAAAAGTAAGATGGAACTTAAAACAATAATTTATACCTTGGTCAACAGCAAAAAGAAACCAACATCAAACACACAAACGATAACACAGAGCTTATAGCTTGTTGCAGCACGAAACGCCAAAATCACTTGAACCCACAAATCAAAGGAACAAACAGTTAGTCAATGTGCCAAAAGGCAAAAAAATGTTAAAGAAAAAACCAATTAAATCTGTAACTATGTGCATGAAAATCAAAGCGAAGAAGAGAAAGTAAGTGGAAGAAGAGATCAGAGTGAATAACAAAGAGGAAGATGAAGAAACACCTGCAATAATGGAGGGGGTAGCGTCACGTCTTTTCTCCTCCATGGAGGAAACAAGGAGAAGAGAAAGGGTTTAGGGAGAGAAATGAGTGATTGTGAAATTGCGGTGGTTCTTCCCACCCTTCCCTCGTCATGGAAATAAGGTTGGAAATGAGAGGGAAATAGGTTGTCCTTCGTAGCAGACGAAAAATGATTTCCTTCTATTTTAGTGTTATCATGATAGTCACTCAGACCATAGTATGTATTAGTATCTTGACTTTCCATATTTGGCTTCACATATTGAAATGTAAGCCATTAAGAAAGAAGTTTTCCTTTAACGTATCAATTTTGTTCATATCATGCAACCTTCCTATAAAGCTCCTACTAAGCCATGTTTTCTCTATTTCCTCCACACAAAATTCGATTCCAGCTTGATGTTCATTTTCTCTACCCTTCGTGATATTTGTTGTTGTTGCCTGTGCATACGTCAAGTGTGTCGCCTTCCTCCTCCATACCTTAGTCGTTTTAGCCTGATGCTTATGGTGGTCTCCAAACCTGTTGCTTCCAATTCTTTCATTTGCATCTGTCGCTTGATTCCTTCGGTATTTTGGACGATTGACATGAATTTTCATATTCTCGATCCAAATCTTATCAAGTTGTGTTTCTAGCTCCACTTCATTTTCCACACCCAAGAACCTAACAAACCCAAATCTCTGACCTTTCTAATTTAGCTTCTTGGAAATAAACACCTCCCATACCCTTTCCCATCTTTGGAATATTCTCCATATATCATACTCTTCATAGTTCACCAGAAAGTGTGAGAAGAAAAACGTAGTGCCTTTCGGAGCCCAAATGTTCCGCATCCACTATCTTCTTTGGCGATAATTCTCATCTTCCCCTTTAATCAGTAGATTCATGGCCAACCCCAATGAAGCTCACTGGATTGCAACTAAAAGACTACTAAGATACTTGAAAGGAACTATAGAGCTTGGGATATATTACGAGAGAGGAGGAAACACCAGTATAATTGCCTATACAAATAGTGATTTTGCCGAGAACTCAGATGATAGAAAAAGTACTTCAAGATCTCTTTTCTTCTTAGGATCTGGAGCAATTTCTTGATCCTCATAGAAGCAACCAATAGTTACACTATCCACAACAGAAGCTGGGTATATAGTTGCAACCTCTTGGCATGTCAAAGCATTTGGATTAAAAGGATCATGGAGACTCTTGGTTTCAACGAGGAAAATAATATATTCATGTTATGTGACATCAATTCAGCCATTAAACTATCTAAGAACCCAATTTTTCATGGAAGGAGTAAACACATTGATGTTATATTTCATTTTTTAAGTGATTTTGTTAAGGATGGAAGGATTAATCTCAGTTACTGCAATACACAGGACAAAGCAACATACATAATGACCAAACCAGTCAAATTGGAACAATTTTTAAAGCTTAGAAGTATGTTGGGAATGGCTGAAGCACAGGAAATAAACTAGATACTTCCAAGCATCTAGTTTAAGGGAGGAAATATTAGTAGTTAATTGTTTTAAATTGTTTTTAATTGGTTTTATTTCTTTTTTAGTGGTTATAATTTGTGAATAAACCAAGTCAATAACTAACTTATATTTTAGGGACTGGAGCTATTTTCTAGCTCAAGTATTAGTATGTTATTCCATTACTTTTGCATGAGTAATGATGCAGTTTTTTTAGTCTTCCCATCAACTTTAAATGTGTAATTAGTTTCAATATTCAATAACAGTTTTTAAGTACAAAATTTTAAAGCATATTTTACTTGATAAACGTTCATAAAAACCACGTCAAAATATAAAACACACAACAATTTTAGAATGTACCAAATCATAGAACTCATGTTTAGGGCAATGAGGGTTTCAACTCTACAAATAACTCATGTTTGGATTCCACTTGAAGATTCTCAGTGAGCTCCACCCAAAAACCCGATTTCGAATAAGAAAAGTAGGTGTTAAGTTTCTTAATGGATATTAATTCCCAAAAGAAACCTTGGAGGAAGAAGAAGCTTTCGCGTTTTTTTTGAGTACGATCTGCGAATTCGATTCCATTCTCTATGAGCCTTTCATTCTTGCATACTTTCCCATTCTCACTCTACGGTGAGCTAAATGGCGTTTGACGCGATGAGTTTAATAGTGTTTGACAGTGTTTAAAAGAGCTACAATGTCTTGAAGCTGCTATTAAAAGAAAAGAATCAAAGTATATCATTCAGAACATCACTTTTCCATCACTTATCGGAAGATGCCAAAGAGTCTTTGAGGTGGAGTTAGACATGATGAATGTTGAGTTGGTGCTTCTTGTTGACATAGTCCCGAGTCTTAGCGAGAAACAAAGTTCATGCAAAAGTTGTAAGAGAGTGAGGATTTGTATTAGAGGACCTACCGTCTGCTCTTCTACTGTGATTCGTTGGTGGAGAAGAAGTTCGTGGGTTAAGCTGTCTGAAACAGAGAGGGAATAAGGGCGCTTCTGTCTCTCACCGACTACCATTCGTCCTTCGCTGTCTTCGACGCTGTGAATGGCGAGCGGCAAGATTACTACTTTTTCTTCTCTCACTTTCCCTATAACTATGGAGAGTATGACATGTGGAAGGTATTTCAACACTAGGGAAGGGTTACAGAAGGCTTCATTTCGAGAAAGTTAGATAAATGGGGACACAGGTTTGGATTCGTTCGGTTTCTAGAGGTGAAGAACGAGAAAAGACTCCAATAAGAGCTAGATTTGATCATAATCGGAACGACTAAACTACATGTCAATAAACCCACATATGGCAGGGAAGACTGGCAGAAAACATCTAAGCAAATCAGCATTCCAGCCCACAACAACTCTCATCAAATCCGGAAAGTGTGGAGAGTGGTTAAACATGATCAATCCTACGCTCAAGCTGTAAAATCTCACAGCAGCACACCGAAACAGAGTTGGAAAGGTATATCATTTGATGTAGTAGAAGCTGATACTAAATGGTTAGAAGGAAGTCATATAGGTAGGGTGAGCGATCATTTGAAGGTGAACGAGGTTAAGGAGGAAATCACTCAACACGGGATGGGTCGGTTAAATGTTAAATATATGGGAGAGAATGCGGTGCTTATTCAAGGGATAACTGGAACGGAGTTGGGCAATCTCATAGAGGATAATAAGGAATGGTGGGAGGCTAACTTTGAATCTATCACACCTTAGAATTTTTCCCACATAGTACAAAATAAGTTGGTGTCGGTTAGATGCAGGGGTTTACCCTTCAATGTATGAATAGAAGTCCCAAAGTATCATCGGGAAAGTACAGTGGAATCGCTAACGAATCTCTTCATGACTAGAGATGGCAAATAAATCCGTCCCCGTAGGTATTGCCTGAATCCGTTTCTGTTTTGACGGGAATTCCCGCATTGACTGGGTATGGGTATTGGGAATCCCCGACTTTTTCAATTGGGTATGGGGAGATGTGTATGGGGATGTACATATCCCTACCATAATACCCGTCCCCGTCATATCTCCGTCCTCGTTTAAATTATTAAAATATTCACAATTAATTAAGTAAATATATATATATATATATATATATATATATATATATATATTTTTTTTTTTTTCTAATTATTTTGTTTGTCATGAAATGCATTGCATCTCTAATATTTTTTTCATCTTATCATAACATTTATATAATTATGTTAAAATGATGTATGCCAATTAAAAACTTTTTATGTCTCATATTTGAATATTTCTATTATTTTTTTAATATTTTTATTTATTGTATATTTTCCTTTCACATGAGTATGTTTAATACTCTCAATTTAAGTGTTTAATAGCATAGTAATATAAAACAAAATTCTTTACTTAATATTATTAATTTTTGTTTCATTTAAAGAACTCTTTTGTTTAGCTAAAACAATTTTCGTTATTTCTCAACCATTGAGTATATATATATATATATATATATATATATATATATATTGATAATTAAAAAGTTTTTATAGATCTCTAAGGTATTTTTTATCTTATCATACCCTTAATTATACATTTGTTTTCCTTTGTGCGATTTTTTTTCAATAGTCTTTCAAATTGTTTCTCAGACACACATTTGTTAATTTTTTAATATTTTTACTTGTTTTTTATGTTCATCATGTAGAATACTATTTCAATATATTTTATCTAATTTATTTTCTAACTCATTATCAATCATACTGTAATTTTGCACTATAATTATATAAATAACTTTTATTTACTATAATATAAAAATTTAATGTAATTGCCATACATTTTTTTTATCACCATCCAATATATATTAGAGTTCAAAGATATAATATCTATGTCAAAATTTTATTATTATGTTTATTATTTATTTTTTGCGTCATTTTGATTAAGTGATGTATTATAAATTTTATTAGTGCATAAAAGAGAGATTCATTAGAATTTAAAAAATTAAAGTAAAAAAACATTTAAAATATATTTAAAACATTTAAAATATATTTAAAACATTTAAAATATATTTTTAAATTTTATCAACTAGGTTTCATTAATGTTTGTAGTTTGCAATTATAATTTATTTCAAAGTATTTGATATCGAAAAAACAACCATCCTCGTAATATTGAATATTTGATATATTATGTTTTATTTACCGTAATTTTTTATTATTTTATAAAAATTAATTAGTCTTAATACCTAATTTGGTCCTCTAATTTTATTCGAATTTTTAAAAAAACCTCTAATTTTTCATTTGTTCAATTTAGTCTTTCAATTTCTTAAAAATGTTCAATTTAGTTCTTTCCATTAGATTGTGGTAGAAAATAATTACTCAAATAATACTAATAATAATATAAATATAAAATGATATAATAATAATTATTAAATCAATAATAATACTAAGACAATATATAAAAGAATGAATTTTAATCAGAGATCAACAATTATAATAACAATAATAAATAAAAGATAAAAGGTAAGGAGTAGAAATATCCTGGGTTGAGGCACGCATAGCGCTATCCTTAGAGAGAAAATGCCCCTACTGCACAGGACTAAAAAAATATATCAATACACAATCGATATGTGCTTCTTATCATATGCGTTTCTCTCCCAAGATACAACAACCCGTCAGATCGATCGAGTGCAGCGAAGGATCTCCGAACCTTATGAACACCACTGTCTTAAAGATAATATAGAGAATAAAGAATAACATTTTTAAGAAAAAACTCTAGTGTTTGTTGTCTCTGTTATTGTTTTCTTCCCCATGCACCTAGGTGGTATTTATAGGTAGCAAAAGGAGACAAAGGAGTAAATTTCAATAAGAATATAGTCGTTAACCATTAAAAACATTAACCCATAAATTAAAGGTCTATAAAAACTTCAGTAACAGTTGAATTTTTATTTTAATTATTTATTTTTTAAATTATATTAAAATATTTCTAACAAGCCCCCACATAATTTAAAAAATAAAATAAAACAAAAAATATATTATCTTTTTAAACAAAATATTGTAGTTCAGTGTAAGGAACCTTCCGGGTCTGACCCTTACACCTAGTGCTTATAAACTTCCACCCGAGAAAATGCAGAGACTTAATTGCCTTGAACTACATCCCTTGTGACCGGGTTTTAGTAAATACCACATACAATATCGGTGTTCATTATAGGTTCTAATCAGCGGGTGCACGTTACAGCCTTGTGCATGTATCTTGTTTCATGAGTGTCACTTAGAGACTTGCCCATGTCTCACAATGGCGGCCCCACCATCACACTCACTAGGTAAACCCTCAAAGGGTGGTTTGTGACTCACACCCCTACAA
>Ga0209589_1004238_pt1 | contig 24873 bp, 11 predicted proteins | sample CowpeawhiteBW_FD_187525 | JGI IMG/M metagenome (GOLD analysis project Ga0209589, IMG submission 187525) | Root nodule microbial communities of legume samples collected from California USA - Cow pea white BW (SPAdes) (version 2) | ecosystem: Host-associated > Plants > Roots > Nodule | place: USA...
AGGATTTTACACACATAGTCGACTACATTAGTTGGCTAGTCGACTATCGAGGCAGCAGATTAACAGATTCAGGATTTTATACACATGTCATGTTAACCATTGTCATGCTATGTCATGTTAACCATTATCATGCTATTATGGACATCATCAAAAACATTTCAAATACATTTAATCAACAACACTAGATACGTTTGGCACTGTGATATTGTGCACAAGGTGACTAAGTGGTAGATGTGCACAAGCTTTTGAGGACAACTTCTGTGGTTTTGGCCTTGTGTGGAGAATGTAACCCTTGTTAACTATACTTTGGAGGTTGATGTGAAAATATTTCTTTATCTGACTGACGTAATACCTGGCAAATTTATTATTTTAAATGTGATACTTACGGGCAGATTCACATATTAACTTTTTTTTTTTTTCTGAATCATTCTGCATATTAAAGACATTTATTTCCACATATTGTACATCAAATTGACCCCTGTTATTGACGATATCGCCCAATTAGAATAGATTGCCTGGTCACTACTGTAGTCACAAGTCAAGCATTCTTTCGATTTCATCACCGATGGGAGTATCGTCCTGGACTCTGCGGTCTGCATGCTTGTCCAGGAAATCCTTGCAAATGCTTGCTAAGAAACAACAAATGTCGTGTTTGACAATAATATGATGTCCCATTTTTACTGTGGCCTGAAGAAATGGATCTCTATGCCCTGTTCTACTATGCCCCAAATGGCTCCTATGACAACCAGTAGGCTCAGAATCATCCCAATAACTCCTAGTGTCCAGTTCAGGTACCAGTTTGTGCTACGTTTCTGTGGTTTCTTAATCTGTAGCCACATCAAACAGGGATAAGCTAAGGTTATTGGTAGGGCAACCCCTCCAATCAGACCTGCCAAACTAGGTAAGAATGGTAAAGTTACAGCAATAAAAAATGCTAGGCACCCAAACAGTCCCCTGAAAGCTATCCGTAGCCATCGTGGACAAGGCTTGTTCTTCTTGCTGGTGTATTTAAATTCCAGATTGTCAAATACTGGCATTGCATAGATTTGGAAGGAAGTGAGGCTGTTTATAACAACTAACAAGCTTGTCAAAGCGATGATGAATTTTGGCGTATCATGCTCGTGGTATTTGTGTAAAGCACCTAACATCCCTCTGTTAGTAGGTATCTGGCATCAAAGAGCGTATATGGTCAATCACAAGCGAAAAATAGTTAGAAACTTAAGCTATTGCGTTTTAACAACGTCACTCACCAAATTTCCGTAGACCCAATAACCTCCAATTGAAAGTGGGAACAAACACAAAGCGATCACTAGGTAAGCAAACATAACTCCTCTCCACATAGCCAAGCGTGAAGGTTGCTTAGCGTCCGAAGGCATGGTTCCCTAAAAAAGTGAATCAGGGGAAACAACTAAGCAATAATAAACTCTATTGAGTGTCTAGAAAAAAACAAAACAAAATGTAGCATAAAGATATTACCTGTATTTCCAGCACAAGATTGTGACCGCGGAAAGCAAAGGCAATGATGCCAAGTGCATTCCACGCCCTAAAAACCATGGTAGTGTCTGATTGTCCCCTAGGTGGCTCATACGTTACATGAGCAAGTCTACCTTTGACCACAGACAATATAAATATAAGACCACAGTAACCTACGGCAGTGACGGCTCCAATGAGAGAAACCCCTGCAATTGAATTGAGGTTCGGTAACTGTGCAAGCAAAATCGCTGTGCATGTAAACACCAAATACCACTCAACCGGTGAGAGGGGACATGGCTCTCCGACCACCATCTCAAAAAATATCTTCATCGTGCTCGCACCGATCATGATCAGTGTCACACACGTCCCACCCGATAAGTACATTATCGGGAACAGTGCCAACACTTTTCCCATCTTTACTCCTGCAGTTTCATTTCCACTTTTCCTTGTCAATTTCTCACATTGGTTTTGGTCAACGTATCATCAACGTTAATTAATCAGTTACACCAGTAATATTCTATAAAATACTTTTCAAGTTGCTTTTATGATGGCTGGTCAACCGTACAGTTGACCCAAGAGACAACTTACGCAACTTAAAAGTGCAACAAACACGGTTTGATCTAAAGCTACCAACGTACCTGTAGCGGAACAGTTTTGCTGCTTCTTTTATTATATAAAATTAATTTTGAAACGCTTACAATAAATATGTAAGCCGATGAAACAATCATATATGACACGCTAATTGTTTATTTATTTTTAGAGCATGTGTTGATAAGAAATTTTAAAATTTCAAATGTTTTGAATTTAAATTATTGTGTCTTGTCTTTATAATTTTAAATGTTTTATTTGAAAATTCCAATTTAAAATCTTAACATCAATTTTTTTTAGTAACGATAGAACAAATTCATTTCTACTTACATGTTTTTTAATACATAATTGAAAATTTTAAAGAGTAATATTAAATTTATGAAAATAAATATTAGTCAATTTTTAAACATTTAATACTTCAAGTTATTTTTAGTATGAAAAATCATTAAAAAATATTTAAAAAATCAAAATAATAATTTTTAAAATACAAAACAAAATTATATAAAATGAATTAACTTTTAAAACTGATGTAAAGACCAAACACAGATACTAGACAAGAGGGAGTTTTTCTTTTTTTCTTTTTTTCTTTTCTATATAAACTACATATACTGTTTACAAGAGATAGTTTTACTTATAGGATTGGATTATTAAGACTAATGAAATTTTTTGGAAGACATAGACGCACATAGGGATGACAAAAATACCCGTGTTCACGGATATCCGCGGATAAAATCCGTGACAGATAGTTACTACTCGCGGGTATTGATTACCCGCGGGTAGCGGGTAGCGGATATTTTAATACCCGCTTATAAACCAGTCAGGTACGGTTATCATACTATCCGTACCCGCGAGTACCTGTTACCTGCAAAAAATTAAAATTAAAATTTAATTTATATTTTATTAAGTTAAATTTAATTAAAATTAGAGGTAACAGTATATTTTATTATGTCAAATTTAATTATAATTATAATTATAATTATAATTTAATTTATATTTTATTTTTATAATTTTATATTAAAAAAATTATAAAATACATATTTTTTTAAATATTTGCGGGTATCGGGTATCCACGGGTACCCACGAGTTTTAAAAATATTCACAGGTATCGAATGAATTTTTTTTAGCGGACGGGTAATGGATATCGAATGAATTTTTTATAACGGACGGGTATCGAATGAATTCTTTATAACGGACGGGTAACGAATGAATTTTTTTTAACGGATCGGGTACGGGTATCATACTATCCGTATCCGACCCGTTGCTATTCCTATACACACATAAGAATGTATTCTCTTTTCCGTTAACATTTCTTCATTAATACATGTCATGTCAATTATTGGGTGGGTTATATTGTTTTAAATCTTCAAATAAAATAATACACACATCACACATTCACCTTCTTAGGATAAATAATAAATAATACTTATTGGACAACGATTGTAACTTTTTTCTGAATAGCTGCAAAAAAAATCAATCTTAAGATTTGCTAAATGCCTATGATGCTAAAGTGTGGATAAGAATGTGCACAATACACCAAAAGAGAAAAGCACCATCTGTATCATTATTCAACTTTAACGTTGTTTGTAGCAGGAGGTGATATGTTGTAAAGTTACTTCAATAAATAAATGGTGCATGTACTTCCTTTGTGACATTTTTTCCCTTTATTTTCTTAAGAGAATTAGATATATAAGCATCAAAATTATGGCCCGCATACAAATCAAGTGCTAGTAAAAGAAGAATATTATCATTTAATTATAAATTTTTATATGATTTGTGTGAATATTTTATTGATGAATTATTTTTAAATTTATATCTATCATGATTTTAACTAGTTCATACAAAGTATAAAAAATTATATGGCCAACGTATAAAGATTTACCTCAATAAATTGAGAGGTTAATTTATACCTGCTAAAAAAAAGCATTTGCTACAATAAATAAATAAATTACAAAATAACAACCAAATTTAAAAGTTAAAATAACTAGTATCTAAAATAGTTCTATTATTAATAAAAAATTATAATTAATTTATGAGTTATAGTCTAAGTTGATTTCTTACATTAACTACATATGTTTTAATTACTTGCTATTATAGATTTGAAAGTAGTCTTTAAATTTAGTTTATAATATAGTGTCTAATTCAGTTGATATATTGATAAAAAAAATTCCTTCTAAATTTAACTGCAATTTAATAATTTTTTTTATTAACTTTATGGGTAATTTTTAAAATAATTATAATAAAAAGTAGTCAATTTTTTTTTACGTCACATTATATATATATATATATATATATATATATATATTATTAATGGACATATCTACATAAAATGTTCATATTCATGTTAATCGAGTCTAAAAGCTATTGGTTAATGAATTAATCAATCATTTCATATTCATCCAATCTTGTTAACTTTCATAATAAAATTATTTTAATAATAATAATAATAATTTAATTACCTAATAGTTGACGATTTTGCTTCATTAGTAAGTTTTTGTTTCACTTTTGTAGACATTCTGTCAAAGTTGGCTTAATAATGGTATTCATGGTGATTATATTTTTCTCATCTCATAAAAAACATGCAATATGATTTTGTACGTAATAAACAGACACAAACAAAAATAACCTACCGAATGCTGCCATAGCAAGTCTGAGGTACCTACTATGGCGCACCCCTGATTCTGACTCGTGAAGCTGAACCAGTAACCACAGCGTGTAGAGTTGCCATGTAAAAGCCACACAGAGACACGTGATTCCCCAAGTCCTGCATCATCAAAATCAGTATATGCAACTTACATAAAAGTATCTTATTTGTGTTTGAACAATGATATTATGACTCTTATTTTTTTATTTTTATTTTTTATTTTTTATTCTTTAACCTTTAACGTGATTTACTGTAAGTTATTAATTAATATATTAATTTTTTTTTAATAAATCAATAATTCATTGTTATGGAGTAAAAAAGTCGAAATATAGTTTTTCAATGTGTTTGTATCAAAGTGGTTGTTTAGAAGACGAGTGTGGTAGAAAGTGATACCAGCCAAGAGTGGTGAAGGCGAAGGGAAGAAGAAGGGCCTGAAATCCGATCCCAGAAGAAAGGACATGAAACGCAGCGTAATAAGCGTTTCCGTTTCTGGATTGGGTGATGGGAAGCCAATCATCTTGAGGATCGAGCTTGGTGAAGCGACGAACTTCTCCGAAGTAACCTTGCATGTTTTCAATGGCCTTCTTCATGGGACTGGCCAAAGGAGTGTTCATCAAACGAGATGCAAAAGGGCTTTTTGGAGTTTTTGGGACCCCATCACCATCACGTGATGAAACTTCTTCGAGTGGTGGAGTTGTGATGGTTTCGGAGCTCTGAGTCTCTCTCAGTTTAGTACTTACCTTTACTTCCACCACTTCCTCCATCATTATTATTAGTTGCAAGTGTGTTGGGTTTTCATGTTGGCATCCACCCTTATATATAGAGGATATGGAAAGTGTTTGGAACATAAATACACTTCTACTTGCTATTTTAAAATCTTACATAAGTTATAAAAACTCAAATTTTATTTTTCTTAATTTTATAAGAATTTGAAATAGTCATTCTTTAAAATTTTTGACCAATTTAGTATTTTATTTTTGAAATATATAATTTTATTTATTTTAATAAAATTTTATTAATTATTTAACGTTTCAAAAGTTTTTTTTTTAATTAACATTGATGTGTAAATAAGTCAAATAGTATAAATAATTTAAATAATATAAAAAAATATTAAATAAATTTTAAAAAAGTTGTTAAAAAAAATTAAATTCATTCGATTTTTAAATTAGAAGAGTAGATTAGGTCAAAATTTCGAGAATGAATATTTCAAATTTCAAATTTTCACTTAGAATAAATAAAAAAATATACATTTAATCTTTTATATTTTATTGGTTATCAAATGCATACATGTATTAATCCATAAAAAAACAACAAAAAAATTATAAAAATAAAAATTGTTTTTAAAGTCATCAACCGTAATTCAGTAAGCTTCTTATATGTGTAAGAAACTTGAATAATGTATTTGTGGACGTAAAGCTTTAAATACCGAACTACGGTAAATCAACGTTACATTTTTTTTTTCTTATTTATGGGTATACTTTCACTAAAATAATTTTCAGCATATATTTTTTTTAATCATGTTAAATATTATATTGAATCAGTAACCATCATAATACTTTGGAGCGACACTAATTTATGACCCGAAAGAAAAAGGTGAGATACAAAAAATTATTACCTACTTTATTTTTTGTTTAGTACATTTTGTGTAATTTTTCTTTGTGGTGTTTATACCAAAAGAAGTAAACGAAAACGATGATGTTTTTTGAATTGTGTATGTGGGGATGATATTATTGGTTGTTGTGCATGGTGTTTCTATTCCCTTTACCAACCAACCCACTACTTGGACTGGAGTGACTGCTCTCTTTCTAACACAAAGACACAAATCTGTGAATCTAGTCACAACCACTCACTCATCGTATTCTAAGGATGTTATGTGAACAAACAAAATTCTTAAGCTGGATGCGCACATATACTTATTTTATTTCAAAGTGAATATCCCAATTCATCTTTAAAATCTCGCTTTAGTGTTTCAAAGTTGAAGCCACATTTCAAAACACGTCGCAAACATTTAATTTATCATTTTAGTTTAATATAAATTCTAAAAATTTATAGTTTCAACTACAAAACTGATATTATTTTAAGTTTAACCTAATCCTACAAAATCAATTTTTAAAATAAAATTTACAAAATATATATATATATATATATATATATATATATATATATATATATATATATAAAATAAAATTGTCTTATTTTAACTTTTACTTTTTATGTGAAACTTTAAACAAATTTAAAATAACATGATTTAAAAGGTAAATAATCAAGGATAATGTTTGTAAACTAAAAGAACTCCATAGAAATCTATACTAAACTAGTCTTGACGCTTTTAGATTTTGTAATGCCAATTTGATTATTCACTTTTTCTTTGTATAATAATATATTATCGGCATGTTATGCTAAACTTGATTATCCAGGATATTTTTTTTATTTTATTTTCAAAAGCATGTATAAAATGTTTATATATATATATATATATATATATATATATATATTGTGAGGAAAATCATTGAGAATCATTTTATTAATAAAGAGATGAAATAAACACAAAAAAACACATAGACAATACATTCATGTCCTGAGTACACCCACACTCTCCAAAATAATAATTTAACTCAAATTTTATAACGCTCTTATTACAAGAGTAATAAAAAAACAAGAATAGTCAAATATAAGTTTGAATTATCTTTGACTTAAGACAAGAAATATCAATAACTTAGAATTCATTATATAGTCACTAACAACACTCACTTTCTAAGTTTTATATATATATATATATATATATATATATATATATATATATATATATATATATATATATATATATATATATATATATAACTTAGAGAAATTTCGTATTATAAATCAATTTTATAAAATTGAATTAAATTAATAATTCAAAACTTATATTAATAAAGTTTATTATTTATCAGTCTTGTAAGATTACATTAAATGTAAAATCTACTTATTTCTTAAACCACCTGTTCTGCGACAGTATGTCCCCACATGCAACCTTAACTGTTACCAATTGTCTTGAGAGCTCGTAAAGTTTGATCATTCGTAGTTTTGAATAATCCCCTTTAATGGCACTTCATCTATGGACATTAAATTTGTGGCTATTTTTTTGTTGTGGACATTGAATGAAGGGTCTAGGAAGCAACCAAGCAAAAGAACTTAGGTCTTTGATTGTTTGAAAGAAATTGCAGGAAGTAGGGTCTTGTAGTTGCATGAATGTTAGAAGTGGCATCTTTTACCAAAGTTGCTTTCGAGCTTTCTTTAATTTTTGTTGACAAACTTTGTTGTGCCATCACTTTTTGTTTCCGTGTCTTTGCCTCATTTTGAATACTTTCTTACTGTCAAGCGAAACTCCATTGTAGTTTCACTAAAAGCGAATCAAACTATTTAATTAACTCTTATATGAATGAAACTTTATTCGATCATACAAAATATTAAGAATAACATATTCATTATTTTTTTCTAGTTTATAACATAAAAAAGAGTTCTATCCAATAATCTTTAAAATATTTCTTTTTAACGTTCGATTTTCGATTCTGGATATCAGGTTCTCAATATTTGACTCAAGATTATTGATTTCAATTTTGGTGTGAAGTTTTTGATTGGTGTCGAAGAAAATGTATTTGTCAAAGATATTGTGACGATCATGTTATATCCAAGAAAAATTAAAGCAATATTAGTTTGTTAAGAGAAGTAACCTTTTACCCTTACCTATTCCTCTATTTATAGGAAGAGTTATGGAATTATTAGAGTTCCAAATTTATGAAGTTTGTTAGGTTTATTTTTTTTGGATAGAGAACTTATCACTGAGCCAAAAGTTATAATCACTACTCAGGGTGTAACTCATGTGACCTAAGAACATAATAGTTCAAATGTCATGATTCAATTGTGATCCAACTCATTAGATATCTCATCCTTGTGACTCCGTTTACTTAATCTCTGTCACAAGATAATTATATCACCCACAACAATTTTTTCCAAATTCACGTACGAATTTAAAGTTAAATTATTCACATGGAACAAAAAAGTTATATTAGATTTATTGAGTTAACGCTTTTTCTTTTCTTGTACTTTTATGTTTTACCAACTATTTTTGTCTTTTTTTTTTCAATGCTTTTATATTTTAGTGATTTTAACTAATTTTACCAAAAATATGAATTAATCTGATTTATTTATAAAGAAAATTATGTTTTGGCAATTGTTTTTTAATAAATTTGACAAAATTACCGTAAAATAAAATTAAAATAAATAAATTTATTAATTTTTAATTAAAACAAAGTAATAAAATTATATTTTTCTTTATCTAAATAAGTAATTTGTCGAAATTTATTAAATTTTTTTTGTTAGAGTGTCAAATTTCTATTTATAAAGTCTTAAGTTTACTCACTTTATCTTATTCTTAGGTTTAGTGAATACTGTAATCTATGATGGGACTACTTTTATAATAAAAAATGTCTACGGGTGCTATGATCTATAAGTTGTAATTCTAATACTTCCACCTAGAATTATATTTTTTGTGTGTTTGGTAAAGGAAGAAGCATTATTTGTAATAATGGGCTTGGAGCATCTATTTATAATTACTCGTCTTAATCACATGTTTTATAAATTATCGTGCAAATTGTGACTAATTAAACAAAGCATTTTCAGTTTTTGCAAAAGATTGATATTAATGAAAATAAACTGAAAATAGTAAGAAACAGTAAAGTGACTAAATTATGAGGACAGTGTCTTTAATCATCATAAAAATACAGTAAAGTATCAATTGTTATTTAAATTTATAGGTCCTCGACTTATAGAATGATAAATATTAGTATATATTTTGAGTAAAGTTTGATATCAGCTATATAATCATAAACTAATAAATTAAGAATATTTTAGATTTTTTTGTGTGTAAAGGTGTAGATTTAGTAAGTCACATTGAATTTATAGAATATTATTCAGAGTTTGATTTTTCTTACATAAATCTGACAATACTTCAAGGATTAAGAGTGCATAAGTAAGAGGGGTGGGTATAAATAGAAACTCTCTAATCTCTATTGTAATAGATTAGGCCCAGTCACAACATGAGCTAAGATGGGGCGTTTCTTCCGAGGTAGAAGAAAGGATGGAGGTGCAGAAAGAAACGTTTGCTGATATGAACTTGAATGACCAATACAAAGTTCAGTAAAACAAGACCACGCTTATGAAGCTACGGAAAGAAAGTATGGAGGTGTAGTAAGAAAAGTCCGTTAAGATAAACTTGAGTGAGCAATGTAAAGTCCAGTAAAACCAGGCCACGCTTGATTTTTTTTTGTTTTGTTTTCTTTTTTGGGTTTATTATGACAGAGCTGTCGATAAATAAATGGATATAGTTTAAGCCACGTATCGGAGATAGAAACACCACCAAAATCTATGGCATAGAAGGAAGCAGGTGGCCGAAGCCAAATCCAAGTTCTAACATTCACCGAAAATCTCCATTTCCCACTTCATTCTTTCAACATATATGCGCAACGATCTCTTTAATTCAAGTGTGCACTGTGCTGAAGTGTTTTTCCTCTCTTCGTGGCATACACACACTTTCTGAATCCAAAATCTAGAGCAACTTAGAAGATAGAATAAGAGCACCGAATAATTCACAGTTACGATGGCCTTCGCCACCACCGCGTTGCTCTCTTCCAACTTCCTCGGAAGGAAGGTCGTGGTGTCACCACCAACCCCCAAAACAACAAAACCATCCACTCCGTTACCGTTTATTTTCAAGAGAACCATTTTTAGCGCTCACAAACCCAATTCGGAAAAACTCAATTCCGCATCTTCACAAGCTGCTCTAGCGGCTCTTATATTCTCCTCCGCCACTCTCTCCGCCACCCCACACGCCGTAGCCGCCGATAACGTCACCCCTCCACCCGTGATCGAAGCGCAACAGAGCCAATTAAACCCCTCCACCGCAACCTCCTCACCTTTCTCTTCGAACCTTCTCACAGCACCCAAACCCCAAGCCTCTTCGGACCTCCCCGAAGGCACCAATTGGCGCTACAGCGAGTTCTTGAACGCCGTTAAGAAGGGTAAAGTCGAGCGGGTCAGGTTCAGCAAAGACGGTTCCGCTCTCCAACTAACCGCCGTTGACGGCCGTCGAGCCTCCGTTATCGTCCCCAATGACCCCGACCTCATCGACATCCTCGCCATGAACGGCGTCGACATTTCCGTCGCCGAAGCTGAATCGCCTAACGGCTTGTTCAACATCATAGGCAACTTGCTCTTCCCCTTTCTAGCATTCGCCGGGTTGTTCTTCCTCTTCCGCAGAGCCCAAGGCGGGCCCGGGGGCCCCGGTGGGCTTGGCGGGCCGATGGACTTCGGGCGGAATAAGTCCAAGTTCCAAGAAGTCCCCGAAACCGGGGTTACCTTCGCTGACGTGGCGGGCGCGGACCAAGCGAAGCTTGAGCTGCAAGAGGTTGTTGATTTTTTGAAGAACCCTGATAAGTACACTGCGCTGGGTGCGAAGATTCCGAAGGGGTGTCTTCTGGTGGGACCACCGGGAACCGGGAAGACGCTTCTGGCTAGGGCTGTGGCTGGGGAAGCGGGTGTGCCGTTTTTCTCGTGCGCGGCTTCGGAATTCGTGGAGCTGTTTGTGGGGGTTGGTGCGTCGAGGGTGAGGGATTTGTTTGAGAAGGCGAAGAATAAGGCACCGTGCATTGTTTTCATTGATGAGATTGACGCCGTGGGGAGGCAGAGAGGGGCGGGGCTTGGAGGTGGCAACGATGAGAGGGAACAGACCATTAACCAGCTTCTGACGGAGATGGATGGGTTTTCTGGTAACTCTGGAGTTATTGTTTTGGCTGCAACTAACAGACCTGATGTTCTTGATTCTGCATTGTTAAGGCCTGGCCGGTTCGATAGGCAAGTTACTGTAGATAGACCTGATGTTGCTGGCAGAGTTAAGATCCTTCAGGTGAGTCAGTCTCAGCCATGAACCCTTTCTCGAATATTGTTATTCAATTGGATCAGTTCCTTGCTGTTTTTGCTAATTATAGTATTAGAGAGTGTGATGCCAACATTTCCATATAAACATTACTAATGTAAATTTTTGAAATTGATTGGAGGAGAAAAACCAAGAGCACCTCAGTATATAAATTTTCTCTACTTTTAATTAGATTGGTGGATTTGGGAGTTTTTGTTAGGTCCAACCTTTGTGTGCAATGAGTGTAGATGAATTTGTTATGTACATTTCTGTATCTGAACTTCTGGATTGATCAACTCTCGTTCTCTGTTAGGTGCATTCAAGAGGAAAGGCGCTTGCAAAGGATGTTGACTTTGAAAAAATTGCAAGGAGAACCCCGGGTTTCACTGGGGCTGATCTGCAGAATCTGATGAATGAAGCTGCTATTCTTGCAGCCAGGCGTGACCTCAAGGAAATCAGTAAAGATGAGATATCTGATGCGCTTGAAAGGATCATAGCCGGACCCGAAAAGAAAAACGCCGTGGTCTCAGATGAGAAGAAGAAATTAGTAGCATATCATGGTGTGTATTTTTTGTATGTTAAATACTATATAGTTTGGGAGGTGTTGGTTCGTTTTCTGGTGTTCAACCTTGTTTTTTCCATGTTTATTTTCAGAGGCTGGCCATGCGTTGGTTGGTGCTTTAATGCCTGAATATGACCCCGTAGCCAAGATATCAATTATTCCTCGTGGCCAAGCTGGTGGTCTCACATTCTTTGCTCCTAGTGAAGAGAGGCTCGAGTCTGGATTGTACAGCAGAAGCTACTTGGAAAATCAGATGGCTGTTGCTCTGGGTGGAAGGTCAGTGAACCTTTCAGTTCATGGAAACATGCACTGTTACTTTCTTTGATTTCGGATTTTGATGTTTGCTAGTCGCTATTCCATCACAGCTACCCCACTTGTCGTGAATTGGCTTAATGGCCACTTAGTGATCTGCATATAAACTGGTCTTTTTATTCGCTCCTTTTGTATATTTTTAATGGACTCTTGTGGATTTGAGATTCAGAGTTTTCAGCTTTGAGTATTGTCTGACAAATTTGATATCTCTGGCCAAACAGGGTCGCTGAAGAGGTTATTTTTGGCCGGGAAAATGTCACCACTGGAGCATCAAACGACTTCATGCAAGTTTCTCGAGTGGCAAGGCAGATGGTTGAGAGATTTGGGTTCAGCAAAAAGATTGGACAAGTTGCTATCGGTGGACCTGGAGGAAATCCATTCTTGGGTCAACAGGTAGAAGAAATAGTTTGATGCCTCAGACACCGTTACCGTGTTCTTGATTCTTGAACAACAACATATGCCTCACCTTTTCAAATGATTTTAATGCAGATGTCAACGCAAAAGGATTACTCCATGGCAACTGCTGATGTAGTGGATGCGGAAGTAAGGGAACTGGTAGAGAGAGCATATTCTAGGGCAACAAATATCATCACAACTCACATTGACATCCTTCACAAGCTTGCTCAACTCCTCATAGAAAAAGAAACTGTTGATGGTGAAGAGTTCATGAGTCTATTCATTGATGGAAAGGCCGAACTATATGTTGCATAATCATACACGTAAGTCATAGGATCAATGTTTGTACTTTTAAGATACGCTCAGACATGTACACTGTAAGAATGAATTAAATATTTTATCAAATTCAAGAAGAAAAAGAAATACGGTTCAGTTCCTGTTTTACACCTTCTGATGAAGTCCATTTCAAACTTCAAAGCATACAATGGATTTTCTGCTAGGATAACAGAATGATATGGACTCATGTTCGGTTATCTCCCTCCTTGCTCTTTCTCTTCTGTAGTTTACAATCCTTCGCATAAAATGACAAGTCACCACGATTTTTTTTTGCTTCCTTCATTCCCTCGTTTGTTGGGTCCTCCACTCTTGCAAAGAACTAAACACGTATACGAAGACGTGTTCAATGTAACATTTGAAACTTACACAGAAAGAACTCGTGTGGTTACAAGTTAGTACCTCTTTACTCCCTTTGCCATTTTTCTCTTTCGTTGTCAATAAAATCTGACGAATACTGTGAGAACAAGTCCCAGACAGGAGGTCTTTCACACGATTCAACTCTCTTAGAGTGCACCCAACACTCTGAAGAAAAAAATGTGCACTTGTCATTCTCATTATTGGCTTGCGGATGATTGGGTTTTTATGCTTTTCTTCAATGTAAATATTTAGTCCCACAATCCAAACTATATATAGTTGAGTTTGTAAAAAGGGGAATTAAAAAAAAAAAGTTTGATGAATTTAATATATATTGGGCTGATTCAGGCATCAAAAAGTTTGAATTATGCATGTTTCAATTTTAACTTATTTAACGATATCAACTTTAAATTAAGATCACTTCCTTCGCTCAAATCAAGTTCAACTAATCAATTATAATATTAAGTTTTCAACTAAATTGTTGTTGATTATGTTCATTGTTAGACCCCGATATAATGTTTGGAAACTATGTACAAATAAAAAGTATATTTAAATTACAAACATAATAAGTTCTGTATTTACAAAAGCTAATAAGATAATAATAAGAAAAAAATCATATGAAAATCTCCTTGAACAAAACAAAGAACAATAGTACAGTATGAACCAAAAACCAGTCCCCTCCCAATTAAAAAAGTAACGTTTTAGGGTTTTTTTCACAATGATTTGAATTGAGAAAATAAACATAAAGAATAGTGACAAACAACTTAAATAGTTGAACAATTTTACTGAATGTTGCAACCAAGTTTTCAATTTAGCAGAGATAGAAATTGCTAAAAATATTTATCTTCTTTAGTTTGTGACAAAATTTCAATTTGAATCAAATGTCCCCCAATTTAGTGTGAAATATGGGGGAATATTTATTTCATTTTTTATTTTATTTTTAAACAATTAAATACATTTTTATAGCCAAAAAAATATTAAAAACACAATAAAGTAAAATAATTGTTTTCCTCATTTATTTTTTTTATGCAATTCAATATTTTTATTCTTTTTCATTCAATATTTTCTTCATATATTACTTTTATTTTAAGCTTCACATTTTTTCCCCCTCCGATTTAATTTCTCATGATAAAAAGAACTAAAATTCACACGCGCAATGGTGGCATCTCAGGTGAGGCGAAAGATGCTAAAACCCTAAGCTGACAGAGTAAGCGGAAAAAACCGTGGGAACCCTTTTGCCTTCACCAAACGCAGTCTTTATCTTCTTCGTCAACAAAAAATCGTTATCTTCTCCGCCACCGCGATTCCCATTCTTCACAAATATCAGAACTCAATGGAGCCACCCGCAAAAAAGTGGCTCCTACCTAGGTCACGCATGCGCCAGAGAACCACTAAAATCCACTACACAGGTTCAAGCAGGTAGCCATAGCAGAATCAAAGACACAACACAATCTTCATTTCCCACCTCGTTCTTCCAGAAGCACTTACAAACAATAAATCACGTTTATAATCGAACTGTGTCTTCATCTCCGCAGCATTTTTTGGGCCACTTTTTAAAATCTCCGTCACTCGCATTTTCTAATTGCGAACTAAGAAGTGTGGCGTCGTGGATAGAGAGATCCAAGGCCCAGGCTGGCCCAACGAAGAAAAAGCCCGAATCGCGTCCACGTTCGGCGAATTAGAACCGATGTTATCGACTTGGAACCCATGGGTTCAATCAGAATGGCCGAAGCCTGGTTCGTCAAGATCGCGTGCACCATTTTCGTTCGCTCTTCCTCGGTGGACCCTTTCCTGGGCTATTTCAGTAAGCACCTAACCCCTTCGCTCGTTTATGAGGTCGTGAATAAGTTGAACATTCCCAATTTGGGTTTCAAGTTCGTTGAATTCAGTAGACACAAGTTGCACATGAGTCACCCTTATTTGACGTATAATCTGCTCTTGAGGTCACTTTGTCGATCGAATCTTCACAGTGCCGCGAAATTGGTGTATGATTGGATGAGGTGTGACGGGCAGATTCCTGATAATTGGTTGTTAGGGTTTTTGGTTTCTTCGTATGCCGCTGTTGGTAGGATAGATATTTCGAAGGAACTGCTTGCGGATGTTCAATGTAATTGTAATGTTGGAGTCAATGCTGCTGTGTATAACGACTTGTTCAATGTTTTGATTAGGCAGAGTAAGGCACTTGATGCTGTTTTTCTGTTTAGGGAGCTTGTCAGGTTGCGGTATAAACCCGTGACCTACACAGTCAATATTTTAATGCGAGGGTTGTGCAGGGCCGGGGAAATTAGCGAGGCTTTTAAGCTTCTTGAGGATATAAGGAGTTTTGGTTGTTTGCCAGATTTAATTACGTATAATACTCTTATTCATGGTTTGTGTCGGATTAGTGAGGTGGATAGAGCTAGAAGTTTGCTAAAGGAAGTTTGTTTGAATGGGGAGTTTGACCCTGATGTTGTTAGTTACACGACGATAATATGGGGTTATTGCAAGTTGGGTATGATTGGGGAGGGGACTTTGCTTTTTGATGAAATGATTAGATCTGGAACTTTGCCTAATACGTATACCTTCAACGCTATTATTGATGGATTTGGGAAGTTGGGTGACATGGCCTCTGCACAAGCCATGTATGAGAAGATGCCTGTTAATGGTTGTCCACCTGATGTTGCTACTTTCACTTCTTTAATCAATGGGTATTTTCGAGTTGGGAAGGTGCACCAAGCAATGGACATGTGGCATAAAATGAACGACAAAAATATTTGTGCGAGTTTATATACATACTCTGTTCTTGTTAGTGGCCTTTGCAATAATAACAGACTACACGAAGCTCGGGATATTTTGGCACTGTTGAATGGGAAGGACATTGTTGCACAGCCATTTATCTATAATCCTGTTGTTGATGGATATTGTAAATCCGGCAATGTTGAAGAGGCTAATAAAGTTGTAGCAGAAATGGAAATGAATAGATGCAAGCCGGATAAGTTAACATATACCATTCTTATTATTGGGCATTGTATGAAAGGGAGAATGCTTGAAGCAATTAGTATCTTTGATAAGATGTTGGCTGTTGGTTGTGCCCCGGATGAAATCACTGTAAATACTTTAAGATCCTGTCTTTTGAAGGCTGGAATGGCCCGTGAAGCTGCCCGTGTTACGGAGGTTATTGGTCAGAACCTGCTCTGCAGTACTTCATCATTGAAGAAATCTTATAACAAAAGCACACATGAAGATGTTCCTGTTGCTGTTATTGAAGTGATATTGCAAACCAGTGGTTAGACGGGCCTTCGACCACTTCCACCATATACGTTGAGTGCTGGGTGCACGTGTCTCCAGTGTGGATCAAAGTAATGCTATCATCAGAGGCAGAATGTCTCTTTTTTTCCTGGAGATTGTATTTACATTGCATGGTCATTCTCTTCCAAGTTTCAGCTGGTTATTTTTGAACCCGGAGTTAGGTATACTCTAGTTAACTTTGAGTTGATTTTTCATTTTTCATGGTCTCAGCCAGTCTCAAGCTCAAGTAAATGAGGAGGAGACTTTAGTTAGGCCTTTGACAACCGACATAAAACTTCTCAAAATCCCAAACACGGATTTTTCATTGTCCTCTGGATTTTGAATTTTGTTTCTTACTTGAAATAGATTTTATCCAGTCTTTTCTTTTGTAAACTGTAGTGCTAGTTAATTGATTTTCTTGTTCATATGGAAGTGCATTTACTTGATAGTATACTGAATTCTACTTGAAAGAAATTAAATAAAATGAAATGTCAAGCTCTTTTTTCTTGTAAACTTTACAGTAAATATACTATATTGTACAAAGATAGGGGAAGTATTATCGAGGATTTGATGAGACAAAACCTTTGATAAGAGAAAAATTAAGGAAATTATTGTCTTCTTAGGCTCAAAAGTTGGTAACATGCAGGATAGAAAGTGGTTGTATAACAAAATTCTTGAACATTGTTGTCATCTATGATTGTGTGGAAAGATTTGGGCCGAAATGCAAGGAATTCTGTAATACTACAGTTCATTTGCAAAAAGCCTCCTGTCGTTCGAAACTCAATAACACAATTCCTTGTTCTTAAGTAAATTCTGTGTATTGACTCAATACAGGCAGTTTTCTGCACATGGATTAGTGGTTAAAATCACTCTGCAAGATCTGGTAAGTTATGCCTCTTGAGTTACTGAGTTTTGAGCCATATGGGAAATTTGTATCCGTTTGCATTTGACAAAGTATTTAATAATGGGGTTTCTCCGCAAGATGCTTATATTGAGATATCTCAATTGGTACAAAGGGCGCTTGATGGGTTCTATCTAGGTGATTTTAACTTGCCACTTTTGGCTCATTATTTTAGACAGAACTAATGCATAGAAAATAGGTAAAAATGGAGTATGAAAACTTCAAAACATTAAAGCTGTATCTGAATTTCTTTTGATTTTGGATCAATATGGATTTTATTTTTAATATTTTGTGCTATTTTATCTCTTAGAAATTAAATGAAGAATGAATAAATTCTGAATTTTGGTGCAGGCTTATGTTCTAGGATACCCACCAAACCAATGGGAAATAGTTTGCTCACAAATGTAGACTTCTATTTGATGAAGAGGTAATTTATCTTTCGTTTATACACGAATCCATCAATTGCATGTTGGCTGTGGTACATTAACCATAAATTTGTGCTGTTAATATTAGATAGATGAGTAGAGTTATCGAATATGATGTGATGTGAGAAGCATTGATACTGATTAATGGGTATCTTTCACCATAAATATCTCTAGATTATCAATACATCAATACCTATTCTTCACTATTTCTCGAGTAAACTGAATTAGATTGTCTTATGTGAAGAAGAGGACGTGTACCAAGATAAAAGTGATGACATATATTGATGATCTCGAGATAATAAACGTCTAAGATACCAATTAAATAAAATAGGTTGAATTATTCTTTTTATAAATATGCGGTAGTTTTTCTTTTGTAGCTATAAAAGTGTGGTAACTAAAATATTGGTGTTTCCAAAATACTGTGGAGCCATGGTTCAGAGTTTTTTTACGAGTGTCTTATTCTTTAAGACTAATATTGGTGTGTTATTTGAGTTAGGAATATAAAAAATCGCGACAAATATATTATTTTTAAATTCACTTTCGTTTCTCCTAGCTTTGATTTTATTCCATTGTTCTTTTTTTCACTCTTTCTCTGTAAACTATTATTGGGATGGTTTTCTTACTGTCGTATATATTTCTTCATGAACATTTGGGTTAACGTTGAAGAAGTACAAAAATAAGGTGTACGAGTTAGAATCGTGAAGAAAATTTGTTTGTCCATCATAGCAGCTCTTGGTCTTTTGACGAATACAAAAAGTTGATAATATTTGAGTTTAGATATTGGGCTTGAAACCCAATTAGAACGAGAAATCCTAATAAAAAGTGTCACCTCCCTTCTGTTCCTAAGTAATAGAGTGGAGAATAACTACCCTTATCTCTATAAATAAACCTCTATAGTATCACTACAGGAGAAACACATTGAATATTTCTAGTCTAAGTCTCATTTTAGATTTAGCAGGAACATTTTCAGCTCTCGACCTTTAGACGAGTATAAAAAGTTGATAATATTTAGGTTTAGATATTGGGTTTGAAACTCACTTAGAACAAGAAATCCTGATAACAGTGTCGCTGCCTACTACTCCTAGGTAATAATATAATGGAGAATAACTACTTCTATTTCTATAAATAAATCTCTACAAGAGAGACACGTCGAATGTTTCTAACTTGTCTCATTTTAAATTTAGCAAGAACAAAAATAAAGAGATATTTTAAATCAATGATACCGAAAGGACAAAAATGAGTTATTAAAGAGGGGTTGTCTTATAGCCCCTTCAGAGAAAACGGCACTGAAATCGTTACTTGTGCAGAGAGAGGAGATATATCCCCATTACTTGGATGCGAGACGAGGACAACCCCGCCAGCTTCTTGCAAGAAGCATTTACAAAATCTTGTGCAGAGAGGTAGAGAAGGAACTAACATACAAAAGAATGACCTTAACCACAGGTGTGTCTGTGATGTATTAGTGGATATTGATTTCGACGGGGAAAAGATATTTTTTAGTGATTTTATTGTATATTTTATTTTGTTTTGTTTTATTAGCAAAAATAATATATATTATTACATAGAGACTCTAATAGTGTCGTAATTCCAAATACAGGTCCAACATGAAGGTTTTAGAGCATCTCCATTTCGACGTGTTTAATGTTAAACATAGATTTTTCCTGGTTTTGACGTTGGAGATGAATAAAGTGGGGAGTTGTTTTACCGTACCTGAGACATCGGTTTTGGTAGAAAGCAACTCCTGCATTCCAGCGTGTATAACATGGGGAATCACACAAGGATCAGGGGAATCAATTCTATTGGGGTAAACAAATGCTTGAAAAGTAAAAAGTGAAAATAAGTGATATGTATCAATGGAAGCTATAGAAAAACGAAACAGCTTAAAGAAGATTCTTGAAATGGAGATACGTATTTGTCTTTGGTTACCAAGCATCAATGCAAAACTAGAGGCCCTAAATGCAGCGTAACCCGCACCTGTCAAATCTAACAAGCCACGTGAACTTCCCTAAAGTAAGAACATAATATATTTTTTGACATTTTCTCCAAAACGCAATGCGCATAAAACTCAATATTTACCCCTTGTAATACAACCCTTCCACCTTGAATGTGTGTGAATGCAAGCTTCAATGTTACTCATCCACTTAACATGTGAAATACCAGTGTGAGAGAATAGATAGGTATTGAATTTGACTTCCTCCACCCGAGTTACAAAATCAATTGAGTTTTATTTTGTTACTTTTGATTTAGTTTTTAAAAGATTCAATTTGGTTGTTGTTGAATTTCAACATAACATGGAGGATCAATTACAATAGAGACAAAAGTTGAACATAACGAGTAAGGTGTGATCGATAAAGAAGGTAAATGGGAGAAAAAATAGATTGTGGAAGAGAAAAGAAATATATAGGATAAAAGAGAGGTGGTTTGTTTGAGAAAAATAGGACAAAAATTAAAAAAATCGAAATTATTTAAATCAAACAATAAACATTTTTGTTTTTCCTTTACTTCTTTTTTTTCTTTATCAATGAAGTATGGTCAGCTTCAAAGACTTTTTTCGTATCAATTGCATGTTAAAGAGATGTGAGTACTAGTTAAGGTAGCCATATGAAGCAAAATGAAGAGTACAGAGAGAGTTTGAAGAAGGAAGTACACAGTTCCACTTAGAGTAAGAGTTATGGGTTCCATAGTGAAGTTGAAACAAGTTGATAGAGGGTTGGGACCCAAGAAAAAATCAGCAGCCGCAGAAACTGGACGACAAATAAGGGGGGCCATCGTTCACGTTCCGGAAAAAATCAAAACCACCAAAGCGACTACTCGATCAGGCAGTGGAAAAAACAAAGAACGGTTTCCAAGTGTTTAAAGTTTCAACATTCTCACATCGCAATTCAGAAACTAAAGTTTGAACTTTCATAGCTTTCCAAGAAAACTTTCTAAATTTTCTCTCCATGCATGGTGTTAAGGAAAATGATATTTTGACAATTCAATGTTTTTACACCTATCTTATAACTTATTTTTTTATAAATAAAGTTCTCTCCGATAAAACTTCCGAAATTTTCTCTCCATGCATGGTCTGTCTAAAGAAAATGTTACTTTGACAATTCATGAAGTTTTTACACTTATCTAATAACTTATTTTTTTACAAATAAAGTTCACTTTTTTTTTTTTATATTTTACTCTAAAATAAGTTGTTAAATGATTAATTTTTGGTATCAAACAATTTTTTCGTCGTGATAAATTCATTCTAGAAACTACATTTCATACCCCTATTTACATCTAAAAGTGATGAATAATTTCTGAGAAAAATATAAAGGTTCTGTCTCAGAAGCACGGAGACCGTAAATTAGAAGAGACCCTGAACTAGAGCAATTTAGGTTTTTACCTTCTAAAACTGGTTTTGCCATAGGAATTTCATTATTAACAATTACCAGATGAAGTAAACAAACGTTTTCCTACAAAGAAAAAGTTATGAGACACTGCACAAAAATATTATGTTCGAAAATTGAGATAACATCATCAATCCTACAAAATTCATCGAATCAAAAGTCCTAAGCTAGTTATTTTTGTTGGATTCTCCCAAAACATGGTCCTCTTGCTTAATTTGTTGGCAAAGCTCTTCATACAAGCGAGCAGTGGTGTCAGTGAACCTCTCCATGGCACAAAAGATCTGCTTCAAACCTGATTGTAAGTTAGTAGTATCAACAATATCAGCATGATGCACAGCATCCCCTCGTAACAGTGCATCAAAATCTTCTCTAACCATTTGTTTCTCTCTAGCACGCACCACTTTGTGCATCTTTTGCTCCTCCCTGTCCAACATCTTCACCTTTTTCTCTAATTCTTTGTCCAATGTTAGTTTTTGTTGAAGCTCCAAAATATGCTTTTCCAAAAGCTCATTCAATCTGAGCATAAACCCATTTACGGATTCGATTACATTCTTCTCTGAGAGATTATCCACTGCCCTCGACCATTTGTTGCAGACGACAAACACAGGTGGTGCCCCAATCTTACTGGGTGAAAAGGGAGTTGAGTCATCGGGTACTTCTTCAGGTTCATATAATAGACATCTTACGAGCCAATCATTCAACGCTTTCACATGAGACTTCTGTGCTTTAATCCAATCTAAGAAACTCAAGTTCCATTTCTGTATCTCAGATTTGAGCTTCATTGTTGCATCAATATGATCATTACTATGCTTTCTGCTTAAGGAAGAGGCATCTAAAGTGTTGGCTTCAACAATTTGCTGATATTGACACTTGTAACATTCTTGCATATCTCTCCACATTCCTAGAAACCTTTTCCATACATGAACAGTCATCAGCTAGGATGAAGAATGAAAAGGAATAACAATCTTTTAGATGACTACAAGGACTACAATATAGATGCGTTAATGTTCAATACAACTTTCAGAACACATTATAAAATATATATATAACCTTAAAAATAAAGAAGTCACTGAAGAGGTTCCAGAAAAGTACATGTGCTGACACGCTTATATTTTCTTAATTTGATACAGAATGAACAAGGTATGTTTCTAATGCAAAAGTTACTAGGATGTCATTGTTTTGTCGCTCAGGCTAATAATGCCTGCAATGGTTGTTGGCATAGTATAAGATTATAAAAAACTGTTACCTACAGGCTAAAAAACAAGATAACGGCCATCAAGAGTGAAAAATACAAATCCTTAGCTCTTAACTTCTCAAAAACTAAGTTATATGACGTATCTGCCAAGTGCCACCTAAAGAGGTTAAAACAATTCAACACAGATTTGTTACAAGAAACTTTTGTTACGACTTACGTGAGAATAAACCGGTTGATCTGCGGCCACAACTCCTCTTCCCTCAACTTGCTAATTGTAATTGATATTTTGTCAACTACTTGGATAGAAATTTTCATTTTTGTAGCTAAAATCCCAATGAAAGTTTGAACAGAATCGATTTTCTGTGCATCGGCATCTTTTTGTTTCATACGTCTCAACTGCTTACACTTCTTCTGATGAAGCATGCGCAATTTCTCCTCGGCCTGAGAAATTAAACACAATGATTATTGGATAAGAAAATAAATGAATTGAACGCTTCTTATAAATTTATCGCCATTTTTACAAGAACCGTGAAAAGGAAAAAAAAAAAGTTTATACCTTGACTTCATGATACAGCTTCCTCTCCCACATACATAGTTTCTTCAGAGTAGAAGAGAGATTTCCGTAACTACAAACTCCGTCACTCTCAGAACCCATTCTCCGTACAAGCAATTGGGATTCCATGCATTTAGCTCCAAGAGGACTTGAAGGAGTAAACACATGCATCATCTTGCAAGAAACTGATCCCAAAAACCTCTCACTTATTCGTTAGTTTAAGTTTAATCAACAACAGAAACAACAAAATTAAGAACAAAAAAAAACAACAACAAACGTACAAAAAAACAAAAAAACGCATGCACCTTCACGCTTACCCGGATTGAGATCAAATTTTCGATGATAACGAAGTTTCCCAACGTCCAACAATTCCAAAATCGGATTCCCTGACTCCGACGCTCTCTCAAACAGAATCTGAATCTCTTTCACCGCCTCGGAAAAACCTTTCCCTGATTTCACTTTCGCACACTGCTCTGAAACTGAAACCGAAACCGCTTCCTCTTTCTCCAAAACCACCTTCTTTTCCTTCAAATCACCGTTCTTTTTATTCTTCCTCGCTTCTCCATTTTCTGCCTTCAATTTATTCACGTCACGCTTCACAACCTTCACTTTTTCCTTCTCCGCCGCGTCCGCGTCACCGCCTCTGGGAATGTACGGTACGTGGTACTTCTCGTACGGCTCAAAAAAGTTAAGAAAGTCCCAGGCCGAGCCGCTAGGCGGCGGCGGCGACGGCGGCTTCGAGCCGAAATAGCCGCCGGAACGAGGAGGGGAAAATGGAGCGTAATCATAACGAGCGTGCGTGAACGATTGGAACTCTTCTTTCTCCGTTTCTTCGGTTTCCGATTCAGAATGCAAAAGGACGTGACCATGCGTATCATCTGAGTCTGAACTAAGGGAAGAAGGGGAACGAGGCGGTGGTTGAGATTTCTCGACAGAAACCTTTGTTTCCTTATTCGGGACATTCGTTTCGTCGAAATCGTCGAAACCGTCGAAGAAACAGAGGAGAGCGGGTCCAAGTGTTCTGAGTGCCTCCATGTGCGCCACGTGTGCGTCGGCGAGGGCGTAGCTTTGGCGAAGCGCTTCATCCAAGAACTTGCAACGGTCACGGCACAGCGCCACTGCCGGTAGCCGGTCAAGCCTTGAGGTGTTGCAGCCCATTGCTCCGAGCAGTCACCGGCGGCGAACCCACCCGAAGCGAGAGAAAATATAGTAGAATTCTTTTACCTTTTCGAAAGAACGCTGTTGTTGGAAAAGAGAGTGATATTTTGCAGGTTCTTCTTAATTTCTGTGACGCTTGGAACTGTGAAACGATTTTGGTTATAGTGATTGGAAAAAGATTGGTACACGTTTTGTGTTAATTGGTGAATTTGATTACTGTGTTATGCAATTGGGTTTATTATGGTAAGAGTGGACCGCTTAGTGCAACTGTTATAATAAAGTGGCGGGTAGCGAATGTAACGTCTCTTTGTTCTGATTTTTTGAGTTTTTTTTTTTTTTTTTTTTTTTCTCTTTTTTTTTTTTTTTTTTTTTTTTTTTTT
>Ga0209589_1004240_pt1 | contig 24865 bp, 28 predicted proteins | sample CowpeawhiteBW_FD_187525 | JGI IMG/M metagenome (GOLD analysis project Ga0209589, IMG submission 187525) | Root nodule microbial communities of legume samples collected from California USA - Cow pea white BW (SPAdes) (version 2) | ecosystem: Host-associated > Plants > Roots > Nodule | place: USA...
CCAATCCGGTGTTTCATGAGAGAACAAAGCATATAGAAATTGATTGTCATTTTGTTAGAGAGAAATTACTATCCAAGGATCTTGTTACAGAGTTTGTCTCCTCCATATTCCATAATAGAAAGAACAAAAAAAAATTAGAAAAAAAAATCCAGCTGAATGTGAATGGTGAAGTTCATAGGAAGAGTGATAGGTTCCTGATCTCCATAAGGAAGCCTCATAAGTTTTATACACCTGCAGGCCCGAATATACAGGGCCTAGTTAGAGAGTTAGTTACAGAGAGAGGTCTAATGCTGTGGTGGGAGTCTAGAGTATACAGTGACTTGGAAAAGGCTTTGCCTCTTGCGTTGATTCCTTAGGCTCCGTCGGATACCACTGTGCATGCAGGTTGATGAAGACGGAAATGAGTGACATCTTGTGTTCGCATGAACTGATTTTAGAGTGATATCACACGAATTTGCGGGATACGGAGCATTCTTCATCCTTGCTGATTTGCACGGATGGATTTATTTAGCTTCCACATTTTTTTCAAACATGGTTCAAGGGAAAGAAGTCATTGTGGTTTGTGATCCTTCATACAATGACGTTTTTGAAAATGCAAAGGGAAATTACCAAGCGGAATTCAAATTTTCACCGCCTGGAAAATAAAGATATGTTTCTTTTTACAATGGCCTTCAGGTTGTTGATCCGAGCTTTGAGCTTGTTTGCATTCTCGATTCTGCAAGACCGTTGGTGTTATAATGAGATGTGAGAAAGGTCCTTACAGATGGATTATTGAATGGAGCTGCGGTTCTTGGTGTCCCTATGAAGGCTAAAATCAAGGAGGCAAACAATGAATCATTTGTAGTTAAAACTCTACAGAAAAACGCTATGGGAGACACATACCTGACAAAATATTAAGTTTGAGATGCTGAAGAAAGGTGTTGAGGTTGTAAAGAGAGAAGGTCCTGAAGTTCCTGATGATGTGCTTAAACATCCTGTTTATAGCACGGAAGGATCTCATACCAACATTAAGGTTACTACGCATCTTATTTTGCTTGATGGCTTAAATCTAGGGACAGGACTTTCCAAAAGGAATGCCAGAGTAGAGGGAGAGATGTGTTTCCTTACCCCAAAAGTGATTTCTCATTGGACAAGACAGGCTGACCGGGATAGATACAAACAGCCTTTTTTTTCAGAAAATAATATAAACTATTCTATCACAGACTAAGATGGAGAAAGATATGATATATATTATTAGTGGACAAGAATATACTGCAGAATGAATTCTGTAAAGCCTAGGCTAGTGCTCCTACAGAGATTCACACCTTTTTCCACACCTAACAGAAGAAAAAGCTAACTTTTTTCTCTCACCCTTCTACCAATATATTGCATGATATTTGCTCTCCAATAACTAGTTTTATGTAATTCCATTATGCCCCTTCGTATTTGTCATGCTATATGTGTTTTCCAACTCAAGGCCCATGGTTTGGATACTGAACAATGGGGACATGGTAGCTTCAAACTCTATGACATCTTAAAATTCATGTGAGGGCTTATCTTCGACTGCCCAATCAAATTATTGGCCACTACCATTTATTCCGTGATGGTTTTTCTGGAATATTAAAAAATTGATTACTAAAAGCCCATTCCGGAGTAAATGAGAGATGACCCAACAAATTTTATTGGTGCAAGAAGATGTACCTGTCATGTGAATAGGTGGCCCATATATTTCTAAGCTTTAACAGATCAAATGTATCACAAAATGTTAAATTTTTACTTAGTTTTCTTTCTATTGTAGGTTGGTACTCTAAGTTACATGTCACCAGAAGCATTTATGTGTAATGAGAGTGATGCGAGTGGAAACATCATGAAGTGTGGTCGGCCATCAGATATCTGGTCCCTTGGCTGCATTCTTTATCAAATGGTATATGGGAGAACACCCTTTTCAGATTACAAGACATTTTGGGCCAAATTCAAAGTTATAACTGATCCAAATCACGAAATTATGTACGAACCAGTTTCAAATCCTTGGCTTCTGGATCTTATGAAAAAATGTCTAGCATGGGATCGCAATGAAAGGTGGAGAATTCCTCAGTTGCTCCAGCATCCTTTTCTAGTTCCACCAGTTCCATGTGATCAATCTTTGTTCCAAGATCAAACCTTTAAATTGCTGCAACTTATATCTGAAACTTGCAAAAATGACCCAGAAGCATCGCAGCTCTGTCTTCAACTTCAACAGGTGCTTGATAATCCCATAGAATTAACTAGTACTCATTCATTAAACTCCCTAGACCAACAGCGTAAATTGCTATCCCGAATATCAGAACTTTGTATTCAACTACAGAAACGCTTTCCAAATTCGGATGAAGAATAGATGCTTGTTTCGTGTTAGCTTCTTTTGGGAATTTGTGATTTTTTGTCAAAAGCTGTCTGAAGAGGTGAGGTAATCTAATGATTTCTTATTGGTTCATTCCAATTTGCAGTGGTTATTCTTCCGATGTACTTGTTACTAAAAAGGAAGGTATAGAGTTGTTGTCTTGACATTTTTCATGTTTATGGTACCTAAATCGTGTTCCTCATTTTTCAAGTGTTTTAATGTGTAGAATTGAATAATTGATTACAGGTCATCTATAAATACGTGAATCAAACTTTAAAAGGTGTTACAAGGTTGACAAATAGTCCTGTGTCAATAGGAGTTTGATCTTTAGGTTTGTAGTACGGAAAAACGTATGTTTGAAGAGACTAATCTCTTCAATTAATTTAAATTTTGAGAGATTAGTATCGAAAAGAATGAAATGTGGTGAAATTCAGAGGTGAATCTCTCCCGGTTTTTGTTTATAATTCTCCTCCTACCATTTGGTTATACGGAAGAACTTGTGTATTTCTATACTAATAAAATGCCTTTCTACTTATGTTTATAGTAATTGAGAGGAAGCTATGCAATTGATTATGTTGAATATTGGAAATGAATATTCGCGAGTAATTGATATGGATATTTTTAATATCGTATTTTATCGAGACAAGTACAAGGATCATAGTATTGACATCCGTGGATATGTACATGTTGTACTCTAATTTAAATTAAAAAAAATGATTAAAATATTAACACATTGATTTTGAATAAGTTATTTTTTTATCAATTGGTTTTAAAAAATTTACATTACTTTGTAACTTGTTATTCAACACTATACTTTGTTTGAAATTTTATGAATGTTATGTATTGTATTTTATTTGAATTTACGATTAAATATGTGGTTAAATATTTCAAAATTTTATTTTGTGAATGCCCTTGGGTACCCATGGATAATAAAAAAATATGCGGGTACTCGAATAACGGATATCTGCACGGATATGGAGACGAGTATGAGATGAATATTTATCCAACAGATAGGGTATGGAGAACTACTACTTGTAACACTACTCGTTCGGTTGACATCCTTGTTCTTAAGCCAATACAATGCCGATGTGGTTGGGATAATGTATTGCGAGATCATGTTTTGTCATATCAAAAGCATCCTCTAGCGGTGTTGCAAAACCTATTGGATTTCCCAGTCACAATAAAACACATCGATCATGCAATTAATTAGTTTTACATTGAAATTGACTGTGCAAATGCAAATGCATTAGATGAGACGTGAACCTACATGCAGACCTAAGCGACACTGTAGAGCCCCAACTACGATTCATGCTAATTTAACTTGTTTACAAAGCTACATGTCTACAAATTTCTGTCACTTGCAACAACTATCTGACTCATAAAATCATATACTTGTTTGAATTAATCATTCTACGGACTTATAATTCATCAACATGAAAACCCCACATCATTGTTGCCTTGGGTAGGGGATAGTCCAAATTTCTAGGATGGGATGAGTGATGGTGCTCATGTAGGAGGTGAAAACCCCACATCGTTGTGTTAAGTTCATTGTGATTGTTGTTTTCATGATCTGGTATTGTTAATATGTTGATTGATAAAATTTAGGCCTATGTGTTCATTTTTTCTTATGGTAATTTTGTGAATCAAGGTTGATGCATAATTATAATGCTGTTTGGCTAGGCTTGGAGCTTATGGGAAAAGTGTTTAGATTGTTAAATTTGAGAGGTCTGACCAAGAGTGAGTAGAATTGGCATAATCAAAATATAGTGTTGCATAAGAGAAGTTTATCCCACTCCTTTGGTTGGGAAGCCTTGATACTATGAAATGCATCATCTATACTTTGTAGCTTACTGGACAAGATACTATGCTCATTAAGACATCTCTGTTGTCCCAAATGAGTTCTTTCTGTTGGTAAGAATGTGATATGGAATGTAAAGGAAGCATTTGTAGCCACTAGTCATATATTTTTTTTATTTTAGATATGTATTTCTTTTTTTTTTTGTAAAAAATTAAAGAAAAAAAAGCTAAGAAAATGTTATTTTTGTTGGGATGATGAAAATAACACATCTTGAAAATTCTTACATCGCCTAAGATAGCCAAGGGGGTGAGTGTTAGTGACTATATAATGAGTTTTAAGTCCATGATGTTCCTTGTCCCAGTCAAACACACTTTAAGCTTGTATTTGACTTTTCTTATACTCTTGCAGTAGAGTGTTGTGAGGTTTAGGTTTAATTCTTGCATTAAAGAGTGTGGGAGTACTTGGGGTCCAAGGGCATGGGAGGGTAGTCTATGTATTGTACAAATTTTCACATAGTGTTATTCTCTGGTGGTCGTGGTTTTTCTTCGATTTTGAAGTTTCCACATTATATTCTTGTGTTTCTTGTTTTTATCTTATTTCTTTGTTAATAGGGGGATTCTTGGGGGGTAAAGACGATAATATTTTTAATTGATGATGCGTTTTTCCAACAATGGTATCAAGAGCTATGGTTCAATAGGATTTTTCTTAGTATGCTCTGTGGTTGCAGCGTAGTCTGATCTTCCACATAAAAAAAGATTAATTCCTTGTTGTTGGAGAATCATCCCTGGTTACTAAAGTTGTAATGAGAAATTTGATGAAAGGATCATTGTCAGTGTTATGTTGACGTGGTGTATTTGTAGCTGGGTTCGTGGAGGTGCAAGGATTGTGAGTCGTGCTGGATATGCAGTGGAGTTCGTTGTGGTGAGATGCTCCTAGATCTGTGGAGGACATCACAATTGGTGCTCGCATGGCCCGATGAGTGATGTATGATGGAGATCTGATTTGTGTGAGTCACGATTTGCGGCATGTGCATGGAGGAAGTGCTTTACGGTTTATAGATATGCTTCGATGAGAGTTAATGGTGGTGCTACATCAGCAAACATTACATCGACGGGTGTTGCGTCTCTGGCGAGGGAGTCAAATGGCACGGTGGCTGCGAAGTGTGGATGTTCGATCTGTGGCTTTTCGCAAGGTTCGGTGGTTTTGCATCATGGGTTGCGACATTGTTCCGACGAAAGGTGTATGGAGTTTATGCGCAAGCATTGGCTAATATTTATGCAAGGTGTGTGGTGATTATACACAGGCATTGGTTAGCATTGATGCATGGTGCATGAAAATTCTCAGGATAACTTAATTCAAAGTGAAGATTCTTAGAATGGTTTGATTCCAAGTGGAAATTCTTGGGATGGTTTAATTCCAAGTGGAAATCCTTGGGATGGTTTGATTCCAAGTGGAAATTCTTGGGATGGTTTGATTCCAAGTGGTTGGGATGATTTAATTCCAAGTGGAAATTCTTTGTATAGTTTGATTCCAAGTGAAAATTCTCGGGACGACTTGATTCCAAGTGATACTCCTTATGGTGAAGTATGAATGCTGATATAGGCAATGAAGATGTGTTTATTTTAATCAGGGTGGAGAATGTTGGGCTGATGAAAATAACATGTCTTGAAAAGTCCCACATCGTCTAGAATAACCAAGGGGGTGTGTGTTAGTCATGTTCCTTGTCCTAGTCAAACACACTTTAAGCTTGTATTTGACTTCTTATACTCTTGTAGTACAGTGTTGTGAGGTTTGAGTTTAATTCTTGCTTTGGAGAGTTTGGGTGTACTTGGGATCAAAGGGCGTGAGAGGGTAGTCTATGTGTTGTACAAATTTTCACATAGTGCTATTCTCTGGTGATCGTGGTTTTTCTCCAATTTTGGGATTTCCACATTATATTCTTGTGTTTCTTATTTTTATCTTATTTCTTTGTTAATTTGGTGATTCTTGAAGATAAAGACAGTAATATTCTTAATTCATGATGCATTTTTCCCAACAATTTTAAGGCTCTCACGTTGTTCAAGATAATTGTTTCAATAAACTTTTGATCACTCAAATGTCCAAACAAAGTTTAAGCAAGGAATGCTAGTTTTAAAACACAATAAAGTTCAATGTGAAGTGGCCAAAGGAGTGATCAATTGAGGAGACAAACTTTAATTCAACTTTTGATAATAAAAATATTTAGTTCAGAAAAAAATATCATTCGAGTAGCCATCTTACACTCAAAGTAATATATATATATATATATATATATATATATATATATATATATATATATATATATATATATATATATATGTATGAAAGTAAACGGGAATGAATAAATACGTTTACCAGAACAAAAAATAATTAGACTAAATAATAAAAATAATTGTAATAAAGTTAAATGTTAAAAAAAAAAATTTATCCAGAAAGAAGTATAACATAGATATTTATTGCAAGTATTATCTTTAATGAATGGAGAAATGAAAATCCAAGTAAAGGAGAGTAATAAATTATATAGTTTCTTTATGTTTTTTATGGTTCATGTTAATCTTTTGATTAATTTATTTTCTTTTGATCGAAATATAATAATAAATATTCGAGAAAAAATGAAAAAGTAAATAAATAATATTTTCTTCTCTTTTAATATCTTTCTACTAATATATATATATATATATATTCCAGTTAAAAAAGGTGTAAAATAACTTTTAGTCAGAAATAAAATGAAAGAAGTATTTTAATCTCAACTATGTGATTCACTTAGGCAAAAATAATTTCGTCCCTTAACTATGAGAGTAACCTTCTTATTTATAGAGTTTAAATTGGTTACAACTGTTACAGATATCCATAATCAAATACCTATAAAATATTTCTGATAATACTTCTAAAAGATAATCTACTACATAACAACTGAAAACGCTTCCTATAAAATCTTCTTAAATAATAACTAAGATATCTCATTTACAAAATCTAAGCTAGGATATTCCATTTACATACGATTCTTACAACGTCAATCTTGAAGCGACATCTTCACCAATTCTGCCGACAACCTCAATTTATCATTATTCTGGCCTTGGGTTTTTGGCGATGCCATTCTACATTTCTGCATATCGTCAGTCTTGCGTCGACTTTATTATGACATAACTCTATATTTCTGCATGCCGTCAATCTTACCTCGGCTTTATGGAGACATAACTTTATATCTCTGTATGTCATCAATCTTACCTCAACTTTATGGTGACATAACTCTATATCTATGTATGTCATCAATCTTACCTCGACTTTATGGCGACATAACTCTATATCTATGTATGTCATCAATCTTACCTCGGTTTTATGGCGACATAACTCTATATCTCTATATGTCATCAATCTCACCTCGGCTTTGTGACGACATAATTCTATATCTCTACATGTCACCATGATGTTTATGGACAAGTACATAGCTCTCCAACTTTTTGAGTTTCCTTTTCTCGAGACGAGGAACTCAAAAGTTGTCATTTCATTAATTGTCACTCCCCATTTCCCACGTTCCATCATTACGTTTCACCTAACTTGCAACGTGTTCCACATCTAATGGATCTTGTCAAACCCACGACCAACATAATCATCTTCCCACTCTTCTTAGTTTTCTTTTTACCCTAGTTGCCTCCTTCACTTCTCACTCTTTCCTTGTTTGGTATGTCTCTTCCCTTCCTTTACGCACCCTTGCTCCCCCATTTTCCCCCCAAACACTCCTTCTTACCTTTCGCTTTAATTCTTTGTCTACACTTCAAATATTTTCCTGATTACCTTTTATTGTTGCTGGTTGTCTTATTGCGATTCTATATTTTTCCCATTTGGGGGTTGTGATCTTGCTTCCTCCTAATTGTGTGTTGCCACTCTGTTTTCTCTTGACTACATTTTGTCATTCTGTTTTCTCCTGACTATGTGTCCTTAGAAATTACATATGCGTGTTATCCAACCTCATACCCTCATGAATTCCTATGACCCTTTGTATCCTTGGGCTGCTCTTGCCCTGTGACAAGAGATCTCTTCCATGACCACTGCCACGAGAGTTAGGGCGTTTAGACGCCACCAAACCCTATGCCAAAGCAATGAGGCTGATGTAATAGTCTCCACTTGTGATAACGACGAACCAATATGCAAGGACAACTCTCAACATCCTCTTCCCCCTCAAAGATTCACCTATATGTATATTACAGTGTTTAAAAAATTAGGTTTAAAACTGCCTTTCAATACCTTCTAAAAAGAACTTATTACCACTTTAAATGTTTCCCTTTGTCAATTACACCGTAACAACTGGGCTTTTATCCGAGCCTTCCAAGTGCTCTATACCCACTTCGGGATTACTTCATCGACCAATATGTTTCTCTACTTTTTGAACTGAGAACCCCCCCAAACAAATGTGGGCTTGACTAAGTGGAGTCAGCGGCCGAGGCCTGCTAACTTTATTCAACTCTTCCTACAAGGGTTTCAAGGGGGCCGAGGGGTTGTAAAAATACATGCTCCCGAGCATAACCCCTCTCTCCTGGAGGGCTTCCCTTTATATTGGTGTCAATTCCCAAACTTGCAAACCCCTCGACAATTAGAAGACCTAGATTCTTCTGGAAAAAGAGATTGCTTGATGTTGGAACAATTGGACATTGTTTTCGATACTCGAAAACTCTTAGAGCTGGAATTCTGAGTAGTAGACTTAAAATTCCACATCGGTACTAACCTCTATTTTCCTCCTCTTTAAGTATACTTCATGCTCTCCTTTTTTTTTTTATTTATAACTTGTCTTCCTTACCTGCACAGAAAATCTGATGGCAATGTCTCAAGAAGATGTGTTGAAACGAGCTCGTCAATTGAAGAAACGAAAAATTTCCAGTGTCGGTGCTGGCTCTTCCATCCCTCCCCCTCACACTGAGGTACACGAAAGGTTTTCAGAGCCTAAAGTTGAGCCTTTAATAAGGAAATCCAAGCTTTCCCGAGGTAAGAAAGTCGTGGAAACCACCTCCTAACATTCCACCTCCCATCTCCAAACTCTTCTCTTCTAAAAGCAAATTGTGGATGACACTGAGCTCAGCTTTTGGAACTCCAAGTTTCCTCACTTTTCCCATGGTCGTAAACATAATTTCCTCGGCCAAGATGCTTCCCCATTTGTAGACCTGAGATGTCAAGACCATCCATGAAAGCCTCCTAGAAGGTCTTCACCAAGCCGAGACTTCATCCTTTGCCCTGCTTGACCAATTCACCAATCTCTCTTTCAGAGAAAAACAGAAAGAAAAAGACTTAGAAGAGAAGAACAAGTCCCTAGAGTCTTCCCTCACCGAAGTTTCTCAGCTCCAAACCGAGGTAACAACGCTGAAAGGATTTTGTGACCAACTAAAGCAAAAAGAGAAACAATTACTTGCTTTAAACAACCAATTAAAGAATTTAGAGACCGAGAAGGAAGCTTGGACTGCAAGAAAACAAAATCTGCTTAACAACTCTGAGCTTCTGAAGGACTAGATCAACTCTTCTCTCAATGGAATTTCAGCTAGCTCCTTGTCAAGTGCGCGTGCTTCTCCCAGATGCTGATTTATCCCAAGCTGATGTCTCCAAATCTATCGTGGATGGCCAAATGATTGAAGTTGACGATTAGGATGTTTTTATTATATTTATCTTATTTATCTTTTGTGCTTGCATTCAGAACATCTCCTGCTTTACTTCTCGTGTTTTGTGACTACAAATTGCTTCTTTTCATATTAGCTTAACTTTATTTAACCAATTGCCTCGCCCACCAATGATCATTGTGTACATTCCATGCTTTATTCCAATATCACTCTCCCCTCTTACCAAACAAAATACTAACTACTTGCGAATCGATGTAGTCTACTCAAAACTGAACACTTTGTTCTACAAAATAAAATATTTAAACACCCGCAAATTACTATCATCGGCCAAATACCGAACTCTCAGTTTAACATAATCAAATAAAATAACATCATCAGAAAATTACTGAGCTCTCAGTTCAACATAATTATCATTGGCAAAATACCGAGCCCATAGTTCAACATAATCAAAATAAAATATTTTAACGCCTGCAAATTAATATCGTCGCCAAAATACTGAGCTCTCAGTTCAACGTAATCAAATAAAATAACATCATTAGAAAAATACCGAGCTCTCAATTCAACATAATCAAATAAAATATTTTAACACCTGTAAATTAATATCGTCGGCAAAATATCGAGCTCTCAATTCCTGTCAACTTAATATAAAAAATTCTGACTTAAAATCGAGATTGTAATAGCTCCCAAAACAAATTTAACACTCGTACCTTAATTTAATTCCATAGTTATCAACAAGGAATTAACTTTTTTCATTTTGGCCACACTTACAATCCTAACTACCTGCATAAATCTTCGAGCAACATGGTCCAATATCGAGCGTCGTGGCTCAGATTTGTCATCGAGCATCCGGGCCTATAATTATTGTAACATCTCGTCAGGACTTTACAGATTTAAATAATAAAATAAAGAAGATACTAAATACTCGTCATTTAATAAAACATCATTTTCCAAAAACGCGGGAAATTTAATACTTTATTAGATAAATAAATAATCTGAAATCCATAAATTACAAAACTGGAAATAATATAAAACATCTCATAAGCTTTTACAATTTATTTCAAAACCATAAAATATAAAAGCTTCCCAAGCTATCCCCGCTCCGTAGCTAAGCCTCACCAGAACCACCTACCACAACATTATCTACTCACGTGTACTGCGTACACGATCATCGTCAACCACAAGCAGATAGGGTGAGCTTAACAGAATAATCATATAAATACATATACATATATTAAACACACTTATATTAATCATACAATCACACCAAAGGGATTCCCTCATTTGATTCCATATCCCACAGCCACAACCATGTAGATCACGCACGTCCAAAGTAAAACACCATACTGCTGTAGTAAAATCGCCTAGCGGGGGACACGTACTGCCAGGCGCTGCCCACTTCTAGACCGCTTGGCGGGGGACACGTACCGCCAAGTGCGTAGCGCCTCTGATCCATCAACACTGCAGATACCGCCTGGTGGGACAGCCCACACCGTCAGGCGCATGCATTCCAGGAACCCATTGATTCTACAGCTATCGCTTGACGGGATCTCCCTTTTCGCTAGGGGCCACTCGCACCAGGATCGCACTGTTTTCTAGCTATCGCCTGACGGTTCAATACTCCCGCCAGACGCCACACCAGTAGTTGCGCAATTACTGGTTTGATTGCACTGCAGACCCTTTCCACACTATTCTAATCACTGTGAGTCCTCTTGGTCTCTAAATTAGGTAATCCCAACACACGTGATGACTCATATATCACAGTTCCATCATATTTCCATATGATTAATAAGTTCACTTTATACCTATACCCGTTTACTTACCAATTCCATTTAAGTTTACCAACCTAAGTTTACTAATAAATCACCGTGCTTAATTCAACGTTTCCAACTTTACCATATACCACTGTTAACCTCATACCTTTGGTACACTATTATTTACCCATAGGAGCCTAAGACTCATGAGACACCATCCATATCTTAATCAAATTACCCCACACATCCATCTTGGCCAATTCCACTCACATTCAAAACATTAGCTTACAAAACCATAATTTACACTATATCACACTTCATATAAGTAGTCTTAAATAAATTAATACCATCCAAATTCTACGTTTTAAGCCGTATTTTAAGTTATGCATTAAGATTCCATCCTTTCTTACCCAAGGACATCCCCAAATCAATTCTTCTAATTCAAAATAAAACTGCACCAGAACTCACCCTAGTGCCTGCTATCCCAGCCACGCATTATCGCTGTCACTACGTTGGCGCCTGGCGGCAAGCCCTGTGCCGCCAGGCGGTACTTAAAATTCTGGGCAATTTTCCATAATTCAGCACCTGCAAAAACTCCCTGAAAATCCCTTTCACCAAAAATTGACCAATTTATCGCATATTTGCACCCTTATCTATATTCGAGTGACAATTAACATATAATACTCAAGTTCTAGTCTAATTTGAGTTGCACTCTATTCTCAACTCACAAATTCTCAAGTTTTCAAACCCTAAGATGAGAGTTTGCTAAAACCTCCAAGTTTCCATTATCATCTCGTGAATTTCATAATTAATCACCTTCATTTGATTAGTTAAAGGTTCTCACACCCTTTCCATGGATCCAAATTAACCCATAACCCATAAACAGCTAGAATCAGCCCAAGACAACCCGAGTCAACCCGAGTTCATCTTCGCCAGGCAGTTCACCCAAAAACCAAGAATCTGGGTTACAGCCATGAGCGCCAGACAATTCCTCTTCGGGAAACCAAAAACAAGCCAAAAATGCATGTGCTGCCTAGCAGTTTCTGGAAAAAATTTCAAAAATGCGAAATTCATAAAAATTACAGGTTATATACATACAATTGCACATGTTACAGGTTATATACATACAATTGCACATGTTTTTCATACAAATTACATATTATTAAAACAATAATAATTAAATAACAAACAAATGGCATACATAGGACTTGAACCTAAGTCCTCTCACATAATCAAGTACTTTCAACCATTTGAGCTAGTACTTTTCCACATCATATAAATCAATATTTAATGTCATAATGACTTCCACTACCCGCATTTATTAATTAATTAATTACTTTTGACAAATCTTACAATTATCATCGAGCATTGTGGCTCGAATTTGTCTTTGAGCATCGAGTCCTAGAATTAAAAAAAAGTGATTTGAATTAATAAATGAATGTTCTTAGCAACTAAACTAACAAAAAACAAAACCAACAAAAACAATTGTCAAAACTAGGTAAAATAAAAACGTAAATTTGCAGCATTCCATGTTCTAGGAATTTCCTTCCTAAGCAATGTCTCTAGTTTATATGCCCCAGCTCCTACTACTTCTTTCATACGATAAGGCCTTGTCCATTTGGGTGCTAGCTTGTTGTCCATTTGAATTAATTGTGCCTTTCTCAAGACTAAATTTGTTTCTTGAAAACTCCTTGGATTTACATTTGTCTTGTATCTTCTTTCCACTCTTCTTTTAACTGCCTCACCCGAGATCCTAGCCAACTCCCAAACCTCCTCCGAAGTATCTAAATTAGCTTGCAATCCTTGCTCCAATCGCTCAACATCAAATGATCTTACCCTTTCCGCATTTTTAGCAATCTTTATGGGAATCATTGCATCTATCCAGTACACTTGGTTGAATGGAGTTTCATCCGTGGTTGACTGAGGCGTGGTGTGATATGACCATATCACTCGATGAATTTCATCTGGCCAATCCCCTTTAGTTGTCATTAGTCTTTGTTTCAAATCTCACAGTATGACTTTGTTGGATGCTTCAACCTGTCCATTTGTTTGAGGATGCTACACAAAAGAGAAAACCTGCCTAATTACCGCACTTGTGAACATACAAATTGGGTGCCATTATCTGAAATGAGACATCGTGGAACTCCAAACCTGTATATTATATTTTTCCAATTAAATTCCTTAATCTTATTCCCTGTTATCACAGTCACAGGCTCTGCTACAATCCACTTCGTGAAATACTCAATGGCCACTATCAGAAACTTAAGCTGCCGGACCGCACACGGAAAGGGTCCTAGTATATCTATTCCCCACTTATGGAATGGTCACAGTGCATTGATTGAGTGTAGAACCTCAAGCGACCCTTTGGCCCAATTAGCATGCTTTTGGCACTGCTCACATTTCCTCACATACTCCATACATTCAGTTCATATAGTTGGCCAGAAAAATCCTTCTCTCATGACTAGTAACATTAATGCTCTTCCTCCAATATGACTCTCACATGCCCTTATGTAGCTCAACCATGATTCGTGCAACTTCATTTTTATCCACACAAATCAACAGAGGAAGAGAATATCCATATCGGAACAAATTGCAATCAGTTAATACATATCTACTGGATCTTTTCCTAACTCGACTTGCTTCCTTATCATCCCTCGATAGTTGTCCATCTGCAATATACCTTTTAATGGGAGTCATCCAATTCTCTTTTGGGTTCACTTGTATTGCCATGATTTGATGGTTTACCCCTATCTCTATTAGCGGAGATACCAATGTTTCTCGAATCATCGACTTATGCTGCCCAGGCTTGGTGTAACTGGCCAATTTTGATAACAAATATGCCCGACAATTTTGGTCCTTGAAAACGTGTATAAACTCAAAAGAGACAAAATTCTTGGCTAAAACCTGAGCGAATCCCAAGTACTTGGTCAATTATGGATCTTGAGCTCGAAACTTTCCTTTTACTTGACCAGTCACCAATGCTGAAACACTCTTAATTAACAACTTTGTGGCCCCATCTCCTTTGACAGTAACATCCCGACTATTAATGCTTCATACTCTGCTTGATTATTTCTAGCCTTGAATGCAAACCTAAAAGATTGTTCAATCAAGATTCCATCTGACTCTTCCAAGACAATGCCAACTCTGCTCCCCTTTACATTAGAGGCTCCATCCACGGACAATGCCTACTACAATATATCTTCATGCTTAGATTCCGTAAGAGTGGTAAGCTCTACCAAAAAATCTGATAATACATGTGCTTTGATCAGACCTCTGGTGTCATACTGAGTATTATACTTTGACAACTCTATTGCCCATTTCACTAACCTGCCTAATATGTTGGGTTTTTGTAATATCTGCTTTATAAGCAAGTTTGTCATTATTTTTATAACATGATTATGAAAATAGTGTCTCAATCGTCAAGCCATCACCACAATGACTAATGCTCCGTTTTTCCAACATTGGATACCGTATTTCTATCCCATGTAACATTTTGCTCACAAAATACACGGGCTTATGTTCTTCCTTCCATAGTTGGACCAATATTGAACTAACCGCTTGATCGGTTATCGAGATATATAACGCCATAATACTATTCTTCTCTGGCCTGCACAGCACAGGTGGTTTGCTCAAATACTCTTTTAATTGTTGAAAAGTTTCCTCACACTGAGCGGTCCACTGAAACTTATAATTTTTTCCCAGACATTGAAAATAAGGTAAACCTTTGTCTCCATTTTTTGCCAGAAACTGGGAGAGGGCTACCATCCTTCCTGTTAATCAATGAACTTCGTTTACATTAGTCGGGCTTCTCATGTTAATGATGGCTTCACACTTATCGGGATTGGCTTCTATACCTCTCTCGGTACGTAGAAAACCCAAAAACTTCCCTGCTTTGATGCAAAAAATGTAACGTCGCTACTGGAAATTACTTAATTAAAATAATTCAATAAGAATTGAAGATCAAACGACAAAATTTATTATTTCCAAACGTGGGAAAATTTAAATCATTATTCAATGCGCCAAAATTTGATTAAAGCTAAAGTAATAATCTTATTACAATTTCCAAAATCCGAAGAAACAGAAGAAAACATAATTTATTTTCTAGCTCAAGTCCCCAAGCTAGGCCCCTCTCTGTCTTTATGCATCGCCAACATCACCTATAATCATCTGCTTCCATGTAACAAATCACACGATCATCGCCAAACACAAACAGAAAGGGTGAGCTCATAATGAAATAACACATACCTTAAAAAACATCAATTACCCAACTAATTTAGTCTAGTTAGTTCTTGGCCAAGGATTTTCAACCTTCAAATAACACAAATAGTTAGCCTTAGATTTAGGATTTATGATGCTCACACGAACTTGTCCGCTTGTGGTCTTGCTCTACAAATCTCCTTGCTCATAATCCTACTTTACGAACCTTCCTGCTCATAGTCCTGCTCTACGGACCTGCCCGCTCATAGTTCAACATATGTGATCCACTAACTATGTACCTCCCCGCACGCAGCATCTCTCAAGTGTGAGCGCGAAACATACGAACCTACCTCGCTCGTATTACCACACGAGAGTAACAAGATATGAATCTCCCCATTCATATCATCACGTGTTCACCACCATTCATGAACCTATCCACTCATGGCACAACATCTTTTGATCCAAGTATCACATCACTGCGTAAAAGCAACACACACAAGCCACTGACTGCAGCATTATCGCCTGGAGCGGCCTAAGTTCTGCCAGGCACCACCCTCTCACAGACCCACTGTTATAGGGTCTACTGCGTGGCCACCACACTCGTGCCGCCAGGCGCTATACTAGTAGCGAAACTCCACTGGTGTTAGCACCCAAAGCAGACAGTCCTGGACTCTCCAAAATACCTCTCAAGGTATTATCACACTATCATTCCCTAGTGTTGAACCCTTGGCAACCTCTCACCCTCTTATAAATCAAGTATTTAAAATTCCAATTGCTAATTCCTCGATTTAATGACTCTAACTCACCAAGTGTTCCTTTATTGTATAATGCTCAATCAAATTATATGTAGGCTTAAATAGTCATTTGGTCCTACTTTTGGATCAGTTTTTTCAGTTTGGTCCTACTTTTGTTTTTTTGTTCAATTGGGTCCTAAATTTCAAAAATGTGTTTCAATTAAGTCCTTCGAGCTAACTCCGTTAAAATTTTTAACAGAATATTGTGTACGTATCAGTTTGCCATTGACGTGGACACTATTCAGTTACGTGGACACTATGAATGCATTTATGTCATGGACTATGGTTTAATTGAAAAAGGGATTTAGGGTTCGTAGAGAAACCTTCTTCTTCCCTTGTCCACTCTTCTGTTGTCGTCCATCCTTCACCAGAAAGTCATGTCTCGTGGGCCATCGTCGTCGTCTTGCAACAGTTGGGGGCAACATGGTGGTTCTAGGGTTCTAGGCGGAGCACCCATGTGTGATTGCGGAGAGCTTGCTGTAGTACGGACAACATAAACTGCGAAGAATTTGGGTAAACAATTTTGGGGTTGCGTCAATTTAAGGTTTGTTTCATATGAGGTTTAAATTGAAGTTGTTTATGTTATTTAAATTGACTTTTTGCTTAATTTTTTTTAACAGAGAAGAGGGGAAGATACGGTAGGGTGTAATTTTTTCAGATGGTGCTTTTAAGAGAGTGTTGATGAAAAAGATGCTGTAATCATTAGGCAAAGAAAAATGATATTTGGTTTGGAGAAATCAGTGAGAGTTTGGAAGAAAAGATTTCAGTTATCAATAGTTGGGATGCTATTTCTGGTTTTAGTGAACATAGTGTTAGTGATCTGTAATTTCCATGGGGTGTTTTAATAGAAGTTTGAATGTACTTCCCATGGTGTGCTTCTACTGTTGTAATAGAAGTTTGAATGTACTTCCCATGGTGGCAAATGTCCCAAATGGACCACAACTCCCAATCTCATTTTCGTCTCTTTCATTATCAGTACCATTCAAACTTATTAACTCTTCTGACTCCTAACCATTATCAGACAAACCTTTGTTCAATTCAAGACTCCCATCACGAACCCTTTCCATGTCTTCATCAGTGTCTGTTTCATTTGGATCACATTCAACTTCCACCGTACCTTTACTAGATTTATACCTCCTACAGTCAACATTTATTTCAACATCATGTAGCCCTTCTTAACCCCAGTCCTCACCCTCAGTATTAATTGCACCATTGTCATCAGACAACGGGTGCAACATATGCTCAACAGAATACCATAACCCCTTGTCGCAACCGGAATCGCGACGGGACGACGAATCAAAAAAGAAAACGAGTTTGAAAAAGAGATTTGGAGTCGCCACCATAGTTATTCTGGAAAACTAGGGAAAACCATAAAGATAAGAAAAGTTTGCGAAAAACTAGATTTTGAGTTCGGGAGTCGATTACGCGTAGGGAAGGTGTTAGCACCCTACTGTGTCTGCCCGAGGGCGGTACCTTTAATTAAAAATGCAAAGTTGATGTGATTTTCAAAATATTAATTTACCCAAAAATAATAAGACAAAAATGCTAAAAAGAAACAAAGATATTGTTTTAATTTTTTAGGCCCGACAAGGATTGACCTTGGTCCTACGTATTTTCATTCAAAATGAGAAATCAGGGTTACGTAGTTCTTTGAAAGATATTTGAGAAAATAATTGAGAAAATGATTTGATTTTTTTGGAGGTGAACCTGACAAGGACTGGCCTTGCTCCTACGTATCTCACGGTGGAGAATCAAGGATCACGTAGTTCTTAAAAAGGACTTTTTGCTTGATATTTTTGTATTTTTGAATGCTTGATATTTTTGTATTTTGAAAATTTTGTATTTTTTTTGGTATTTTTGAATTAGTTGAAAATATGTGTCACACGACGCGAGCGGTCGGACATACACTAAAAGAGAAAGAAAACTATTTTTTGGTATTTTTAGAAAATAAGTGTCACACGATGCGAGTGACCGGACAGACACAATGAAAGAGAACATTTTTTTATTTTTTTTATATTTGTAATTTTTATAATTTTTAAATATATATATATATATATATATATTTTTAAATAAAAATAAATAAATTTATAAAAGGATGAAATTATTTAAGAAGGATAAAAGTGGAAAATAAAATATGGGGGTACATGAGTAATGTGTGAGGTGCATGAAGTAAAATAAAAAGAGCCCCCAAAATAGGAGATAAATACAAATGAGTGGTGGAGTCAATAAAATTGGAGGTGCAAGAAGTACACATTGGAGGTGTGTGTAGTGAAACCTGGACCGCAAACAGTAACGCATCGGGTATAGGCACTAAAATAGGGGTGCATCAAGTAAGGAAAACAAAGCGAACCCAAATCAAACAAGAGCTAACTAATGTGGGGAGTGAGCAAGGGTGCGAGATTAAACATTCGGGGGTGCATGAAGTAAGGTGGGCTGAGACATGATCAGCCCAATGTGAAATGTGGGTGGTGAATCATAACCTAGACCCTAGCTGCTCGAAAATCAGGAGGCAAGTCCCTTCCCTCTCTCCCTATCAACGTCCGCACGGGTCACTGACCACCGACACACCACCCTTACCTCTGCTTCACCACGCCTCCCCACCACTGGCTTGCCAGCGACGCCAACAGACACCAGAGACGTCCTCCCTCTCAGAGGCTCAATCACTTTGTTCTCACTCACGCATCGGAACCTAGCTCCGAGAGACCAACGTCGACGCAGCGCCTGCAACTTCTACCGTGGACACCACTGCTGCCGCGACCAAAGCGTGCCCCCGGTGATGCCAAACTTCCCGATCTCCGACCATCCCATTCCGCAAGAAAGAAAGGTTCGTGACGACTCTGAGGCTCGTACCACCGTACCGACCACCGCAATTGGGTCTGCGACCATCACGCGACCACACTCCTCCGTTCAGATCGACCACACGCGACCACACTCCCGTTCAGAGCCTCGAATCGCCGGCGGCGAGGGTTTCTCTTCTCTTGGTTTTTTTTGCTTCTGATTTGTATTGGGTTGTTATGGTGAATTTGAGTGTGTGACAGTGATGATGATGAATGAATGTGATTCTGGTTTGTTTGTGGTGTTTTGTGTTTGGGTTCCGGCCTGGCAGCTTCTTGCAGGTGAGCAAGGATGAGAGGGGAGGTTCAATACAGGAAGATGAAAAATGGGAATTGCATAGCGGTGATGATGGTTTCTTGGTGACCGTGTGGAATGGGTTGGTTTGTGGTAAAAGGTTGGGCTGTAGTGCGAAGGAGATGATTGAAGGTGAGATGAGGGATAATGGGTTTAGTGATGGTGTTGTTATGTAGGGGAATGGTGTTGTGTAGGCATGATGACGAAGAGTTTTGGTGAATAAGAAAAGAAGCTTGTTGGTATTGGAGCTGTTAATGGTTTATGGGCGTGTAGTGATGGTTGAGGAAATAGGTTGTGTTATGTGTGTACAGGCGGGGAGGATAGATTGGCGCGAGTATTCAATAGAGAGGATAATGGAGGATTCAAACAACAATAATGTAGTAATGTAGATTCAATGAGCCAAATAAATGACAAGCAACACTTAATGTATATGACTACATTATGTTTATTCTCAAGCACAATGCAACTACAACAGGTTCACACCAAACATTCAAGTATTCATATGCAGTGTTTACCTCTTGCAGTCCTCCCTATTAACAACTCTTTCTTCCCTTGGCTCGCTTCCCCCTTGTGCTACGAAGTTCTCCCTTGGTCTCTATCAGTTCGTCCGAGGGTGCTGGGAGCTGTTTCTCTACATGTACTGTATTTTGAAATTTTGTTCACTCTGCCCAGAGAGCGTATCCATCTCCTCCTCTTTTTCGCTTTTTTCCTTATTTATGAGATCCCTTTTGTTCGTGGTTGAGAGATGTAACATGGTGTAAAGTGCCGTTTGCTTCTTTGCCTTGTTCTGTCTGCCTTCTCTTCAATCAATCCATGCATATGCAGCTAATTAATTTCCATTTTTGTGTGATGAGTCTGCAGCAGCGGGACTTTCAGGGTAACAAATGAGGAAAGGACTAGCCTATCCTGTGCAGAAAAATTGAATGCCCTGTACCTCTCTGTGCTTTTTTTCAAATCTCTCTTTTCCTATTTTTTGTTTTTCTTTGCTTTTTTTTTTCAAATATGTTTTTCTTTTCACTTTTTTTAATCCGTTTTTTAAAATAATAAATAGTAATAAAATAAAATAAATATGAAGAAAATTGAAAACAAAGAAAGAAAAAAGAAAAGATAAAATAAAATAAAAAGAAATAAAATAAGATAAAAGGACATAATAAAATCAAAGTAAAATAAGATAAGAAAGAAAATAAAAATAATAATAATAAATAAATAAGTAAGTAAGTAAAAATAATAATAATAAAAGGAATATATATATATATATATATATATATATATATATATATATATATATATATATTATAATCCGGACAAAATTGAGTGTCGACACCCCTTAATACTAATATACCCCATTTCCTTAATTTTTCCTAAAACTTCAAAATAGGACCAACGGTCAAGATCACATGACCAATTAGTTGTTTCCCCACCAATGTATTTAAAGTATTCATCAGTGGCAAAGTGTCCACCGTGGTGGACCACATTCTCGAATCTTTGGTCACACATCCCAAAGATCGATACAGAGACAAAACCTGTAAAAGTATTAACAAAGTTCAATGGGGGACCACTAACAAAATCAATATGGTATTAAAGGTTGGGGGACACAATAACCCCACATAAATCTGGACCAAACCCACCACCAAACACCGAAAACCGACAGACAAACATACAATTTTTAAATGGGGGATAAAATGTACTCTATCAACAAAGAAAGTTGCATTTAAAGCGACAAATGGTAATGAACAAACAAAAAAAAACCATAAAACCCATATCAAACAACAAAATCACACAAAAACGAATACCTATCCTCTTTGACGATACGTTGTGACCACAACACCAATTTTTGTCGCGAACTTGTCTTCTCCACTCGTCCTTGCGAATCCTGCGAACCAAACGATGAAGACGAACCCTAAAATCCACCAGCCGGCCAAACGACGAAGATGAACCCAAAATCCCTTTTAATTTCAATCCCTAATATTTCAATCCCTTTTAATTTCATTCCCTTTCAATTTCACAATGTCCACGTAACTGAACAATGTCCACGTCAATGGCAAACTGACACGTACACAATATTCTGTTAAAAATTTTAACGGAGTTAGCTCGAAGGACTTAATTGAAACACATTTTCAAAATTTAGGACCCAATTGAACAAAAAAACAAAAGTAGGACTAAACTGAAAAAATTGATCCAAAATTAGGACCAAATGACTATTTAAGCCTTATATGTAAATCACCATCAAATATAGTGCCTCATATAAACATTCTTCATACATTAGCAATTTTTGCATTGTAATTCATTAAAACTTAAGCACAAAACTCTCATCCATCCAATTTTTACTTCACGAACTAGACCCCAAAACCACGATATCCAGTGTTGCCCACTGCCAAACTGGAAATTCTAGCTATATCCTAACGGTAGATCATGCGTTGCCAAATGGCGCATCAGATTTTTGGGAGAGTTCCCCTTCTCTTCCTTGCGCGAGTCCAAATTTTCATAATACACTCAATCCCATTCAGATTAAACCATAGATCACACACGCAACGTACATAAACAAGTTTCCAGAAATCACAATGACTCTTACGCCAAACAACACACAAAAAGGCAAAATAGTTTCGCATTGCCTGGCAGAAATTCATTGTCCGCAAGGCAGTTCATGATGCTACCCAGTAACTAGGTCACTACTGACGCGTCGCCTGGCAGCAACATCATGCCTGCCAGGTGGTTTTTGGGCAAAAATCCAGAAACTTACGAAAAACTATGTGGAATTGGGTAAACTCTCATGCAATTATACATGGCAAAGCACATTCAATAACACACAAGTCATAACACAATGAACAACTCCCCTTACATTTAAAGTACGATTATCATGTTCTCATGTTTGCCCAAAAACCGTCATGATCATGCAACACTCGGTCATAATGATATCATCAATAGTGGCCTTTTTCACACACTTATAACATCATACATTTGAGCTAACATATATAGGTTCATATATTCAACATGGCTCAGCAAGCACTACTAAAAACATACTCATCAATCACACATATATATATATTATGTATATACATTCACCAATCGAGGCCATACCAGCACTTAAGCACACTTAATCATCCATCAATAATCATACTATTAGGGAATAAAACAACCAATCATGAGTGATGTATATCTCTACCTGCCGACATCCAATGCAAATCTCCACCATTCAAACTGAATAACAACATGTTATGAATTGCCTGTCAAAATTTCACCTAAATTGGACGGTTAACGAATTGAGAAACGCAATATTACGAAAACTGCGCAAATCAGAAAAATATGTAGCGCCTAGCACCCAAAAATGAAGAGTTTGGTGCTTGGGGTATGAAACCTACGCCCGGCGCTTCCTGTTGTGACATCCACTAAAGGATCAATCTCATGTTAATGATGGTTTCACTTATCGGGATTGGCTTCTATACTTCTCTCGGTAAGTAGAAAACCCAAAAACTTCCTTGTTTTGATGCCAAAAAAGAATTTTTCTGGATTTAACTTAAGCTGAAACTTGTTTATTGTAGCAAACAGCTCTACCAAATCTTCCTAATGTCGTGTTTCCTTTATTGAGGTGACTACCATGTCATCCACATAAGTTTGTACGTTACGCTCTATCATAGGTGCCCAATCCGATCCATCAACCTCTGATAAGTTGCACTTGCCTTTTTTTAAACCAAAAGGTATTACCTTGTCTCTCCCATGAAGGTTGTTTTTTCTTTGTCCCAAGGATGCATCTTTATTTGATTGTAACCCGAGTAGGCATCAAGAAAACTCAACAAAGCACATCTGGATGCATTATCTACCAATGCATCTATTCTGGGTAAAGGATAAGAGTCTTTGGTACATACTTTATTCAAATAAATGAAATCAACAACATCCTCCATTTGTCGTTCGACTTCTTAACCATCATCATGTTCAATAGCCATGTGGGATACTAAATTTTCCTGATATGTGTTGCATTTAGAAGTTTCTTCACTTCTTCCGCAATAGCTTGAGCTTTTTCTTCCCCAATCGCCTTCGTCTCTAAACTTTTTCCTTGGCTTTTGGGTTCACATTGAGTTTATGACACAAGAAATCAGGGTCTATTCCTACCATATTTGTTGTCGTCCAGGCAAATGAAGAAAGATTTGCTTGCAAAACATGAAAAATTTGCGCTTCTATATCCGAACTCAAGTCTCCTCCTATTTTAAGTTTTCGCCCATTAAGGACTACTTCCTTTATCTCCCCCACAGGCTGGGGTCTTCGCTCCGGGTGCACTATTTTAGGATCTAACTCAGTATCAATTGATCCTTTAGTGGATGTCACACAGTGTGTGTACTTTTGACGAGTTCTGAGGCTATCTTCGTAACACTTCCGAGCTCTCTCCTAGTTTACCGTCATCGTGACCACCTTTCCTTCGTCAGTAGGGAACTTCATTTTCAAATGAGTGGTTGAGACTACTGCTCCTAATTTGTTTGTGGAGGGTCTACCTAGCAGCAAATTATATGATGATGGTGCATTAACAACTATGTACCGCACCATGATAGTTTTTGCAGCACTATCATCCCTGAATGTTGTCTTCAAATCCGCGTAGCCTATCACCTCTACTTGTTCTCCAAAAAAACCTACCAATACTCTATCAAAGGGTTGTAATAAATCCATAGGAATTTGCAACCTTATAAAGGTTTCCCGGAACATAACATCGGTTGAACTTCCCTGATCTATCAAAACTCTATCTACAATCCTACATATCTTGATAACTGACAACACTATTGGATCATCTTCATGTGGAACGAGTGATAACATTGTCGTTGATGCGTTCAAATTAATACTACTAAACTATAGCAACTTCAGTATTGCTAAGATAGTAGTCAACAAAATAGAAAGGGTAAAGTAACCCAAAGTCGTCTCCCAACGAACACGGAATTGATTTTTAACAAATTAGTTCTTATGAAATCTATACAAAAGAGTTAGTCTAATAAAATAATAAAATATAGGAGAATTAAGATAAACAATAAAGAAATAGAAAAGATAAAAAGAGATAAAAACAATTGTAAAGAAAATAGATTGATTCCATTGCTTTTGCAAAATAGATTCACCATCGGTTATCTAAAGATTATTGCTCAATTAATTATTGTTGTAGATTTACAAATTAATCAATGTAAAGTCTCAATTAATTTGTTGGCGTTCTCACTTTTAACCAAAGTACAGTCTCAATTAAAAGT
>Ga0209589_1004243_pt1 | contig 24848 bp, 8 predicted proteins | sample CowpeawhiteBW_FD_187525 | JGI IMG/M metagenome (GOLD analysis project Ga0209589, IMG submission 187525) | Root nodule microbial communities of legume samples collected from California USA - Cow pea white BW (SPAdes) (version 2) | ecosystem: Host-associated > Plants > Roots > Nodule | place: USA...
TTTTTTTTTTGATTCTATTTTTTTTTTTTTTTACTTACCAAATGTTTTTTGTTCTCTTCATGTTAGAGTACACTTGAACAAGTTTTAAACTAAACATCACTAACCACCATATAATTAAGGTAAATGATATTTATGCAAAAAAAATCACACAATTAAATGAGAAAAAAAAATGTATGGCATGAAATTAATGGTAATTTATTTTAATTCCTTTTCTTGTGTGATTAGCATGGACATCAAATAGTCAATCACATCTCATTAACCAGTGAAATAAAAAGGATACTTTATTTCAAAGATAATGATATTTTGACTCACTTTTAATCTACTTTCTAATCACTGTTTAATTATCTATTTTGATTTTTTTTTAGTGGTATGATGTGATGATCTAAAGGTAATTGAAATAATGGGTTAAAAGTGGATAAAAAAAATGAGTCAAAATATCATTACCTTTATTTTAAATCTTCGAAGAGTTTAAACAAAGTCATTCTTTATATGAATTATTGACATCTCCGCTAAGCTGTCACAACCAAAGCCTATCAATTATTTATTATTATATAAAAATTTATTACAAAATAAATAAATAAAATATAAAAAAAACTTTCATATACATAAAAAATTGTAAATAAAAAATGTACATTTAGACTTGGGAATTGAAAGCATAAGAAAAGGTGGTGAACATCATGATTACTCAACAGCCTGCCATAGGGCCATACAGAATGAAGGAAGCAAAACGCCATGAAAATATTTTCGAGAATTTTTATTATTCATACAGAAATATCAAATAATCATATATAAAAAACATATATCATATAAAATGTTAAACATATTTGTATAGCTTGGTCCATTATTGAAGGATTCAATCTTGGCAACTTCATTAAATGTAACTCTTCCAGTTTATTTTGTTATTCATTAATCATTGTAAATATTGCAAGTCATAATATTAAAATGTATACAGTGAATCGCTTAAACAAAACAGATAATGATAATCAGGATTAAATTTTCTTCAAAGTTTAAGATATGTTTAGATTACAACTGAAATTCTTGCAAAAATATGCTTTAGAATAAAAGATACAATTTTTAAAAATATGTTTAAACGTATTTCCAAATTTGAACTTAGATATCTGAATCTAATCTAACCTTAAGTAGTTGCATAGGACTGGTTTCTCAATTATAGTTACATTTTAAAGTAACACTTTTAACAATGAAGCATTCAGTGGGGGTTTTCATTTTAATGCAGTCTGATTCAACTAAACGTCATAAATAATAGTTACTTATGCATGCAATTTTTTTTAAAAGATGGAAAAATTGCTATTGGATAAATCTACCGATTTGTAATAAAATAATGCAGAAAAGATTATTGAATATTAGTTCTTACGAAATACTAAAATTTTAAAGACTAATTTTGTTGGAGAAATGACAAAGGGTGTGGATTATGATGTTATCAGCGAATTGATAATACACATAAAAGTAAATGTAAGTTGGAAGAGTATGAACAATTAGATTCAAAGTTCTTTAATTATTTGCACAATTTGAAATAATTTTAAGTCGTACAACTTGACTTTAGCGACATAAAGGAATTGACAACTACGGTTTTTTATTTGAGAAACAGAAACCATAGGTTCTGAGGTGGTTGAATTATTAAAGCGATTTTGCATATTTTGGATTTTGAATCATTAAACCGGTTTCTAATTTCAACTACAACTTAGATGAAATGTTGAAACCCTACTGCAAAATATGATTCCATTGGATTTCCTGAAGATAGATAAAAAAAAATGGAGCAGAATGTTTCTGAACGTGATCTTGTGGAATTGGAGTATCCATAAAAAATAAAAAAGTTAAATATGTTTTTATCCGTCAAGTTTTAGTAAATTTTAGAATTAATTTTTTTTTTAAATTTTATATCAATTTTGTTCTTCATATTTAAAAATACGTGAATTTAGTCTTTGTTACCAAATTTTATTAAGTTTATTTGACATTTTAAACGCATTTGATGATAATATTTGAGTTAATATTGAAACGAAAATATGTCAAACGGTGTAAACAATTCAAATACTATCATGAAATGTGCTTAAAACGTCAGACAAACTTAACAAAATTTGGTTAAAAAGACTAATTTATGCATTTTTATAGATGAAAGACTAAATTGGTCAAAAATTTTGAAGATGAACTAATTCCAAATTATACTGAAACTTGAGAAAACAAATACATATTTAAAAAAAAAAACTGTGTGATGAACTTGCTAGGTCATATAAAATATAACTGAGAAGTGACTTACATTTACAAATGAGAAAGAGGAAGAAAAAGGAGAGTAGCTTAGCACAACCACCACCACTAATGCTTAAAAAAATGGTAATTGTGAAAGTTGGTAATGATTGGAAGTGACAAAGTTAAATAGCTTTTGAGTGAATAAATAAGGTAAAGGGGTTTTGGCACTCTGTCTTATCTCAGTTGAGATGGGAAAGTTTTGCATCAGGATTTGTTCAAACCATTATTTTGCCAGCTATGTACTTGGTGCTTTGATGAGTTGTTCATGTTACTTGTGTAGCTTGATTTAGAAGACAAATATTGATGGATATTTAAGAATCCTGGGTTTGCATTAGCAAATAAATTTTTTCAGGTTATGTAATTGTTGATGCTACACTGTTAAATGCAGAGAGGGTACTACAATACTAACCACTTATGTGTTGGAGAGGTTCAGATGCAGCTTTATTTAAATGAAAGTTAATACGTAGTACATGCCAAATCATTATCTGCACAATAGAGTTCTAGACACGTAAAAATGACAAAAATACTCACCTTCATTCATATATGCACAGATAAAATCTTAGAAATAATTTAATATTTGTTTATACACAGATTATATTTATTACTTGTAAAAAATTAAAATTATATTATATTAAATTTAATTCAATTAAAATTTAATTTATATTTTACATATTTTTTTAATTTTATTTAGACAGTAGAATGTAGACCTAAGGCCAACATTTGTAAGTCCCATTTTTTTTTTCAGTTTAATAAGTGATTTGGGCCTGGCCTTTTCGTGGACCTAAGGCCAGCCCATTAGGGGGACTCAATACCCTTTTTCCAGCTCCTAACCCCTTTCATTCGGTCTCATTTCCAAAAATCAGTTCTCTCTCCCTCTCTTTTCTCCACCAAAGTGCTCTGCTAGGGTTTTTAGCAAGCATTCTCTATGGGCTAAGTTACGAGTTCCTTCCAAGTAAGTAATCCCCTCAGTCTTTATTTCACTTCGTCTTTTAACTCATAAGCTTTGGTTTCACCTAAGTCTTGACCTTGGTCTCATTTTTTTGTCCCTTTATACTTCTGTTTTCAGCTTCCTAAGCTACTTGGTTACTGTTGCTCATCTACTAAACATCATATTCGTAGCTTTCAGCTTAAAAAGGTAAGGGAAGCTAGGTTCTTTTTCGCGTTTTTGAAATATGTGGTTTGTTTTCGTTTTATGCTTAAATGATTGGAAAACGTTAGTTTTGGTATATTTCTGAGTTAGGGGTTCAAATATTAATGAAACTGTGATTTTTGACGTCATTCCTCATATTCTGATGCGTCGCACAGTCGCTGGGCGACTATGTATTTTTCTGATATGCGCAATTTTAGTAAAATTGACTTTCCCGACTCATTAGCCGTTGGATTGAGCTCAAATTTTGACATTTGGTTCATAACATGCTATTTTATGGTTTGACCGGTTGGATCGTCGATTAGATGTTTGTAGCTTGAGAAATGTGTCACACATTACTGCAATGATTTTGGTTTTGTGATAATTAATTTTCTTAGGAATTTTGGTGTAAGAATTATGGTTGTGTGTTGTGCTTGATTGTATGGAATTGCAGGTACTTAAATGTTGGCACTCATTTATTTGGGATGAATACTATTTTGTGATATATGTATGTCTTGGTATGCATTTATAAAGTATGAGATTAAATGAAATCTTGTTATGTTGAGTATGAAATGGAAAACATGACTTGTTTGATTGGTGGTGGATTGGCATGAGACTTGAATGATTGAGATGGCATGTGAAAATTATTGGTAAAAGAGTTTCAAGGAAAACTCTTGGTGATGGTGGTTAGTGTATACCTTGATATAGGAGATGTCTAGATAAAAGAAGGTATCATGAACTCAATAATCGTTCACGCTCACATAGAGCAGAACGATTCATGTGGTGAGAGTGGCAGGAGATCCTAGTCTTGGGACATATTGGGCCCAAGACATTAGAGGATTAACCCTGTGTGTGGTTGGGTGATAACCCCTTGCGTCTAGACTCTGCAGAGTTTAGAAGCCAGCACAGGCGCATACTTCTTTTAGAATTCTATATCAAGAGTATAATCCGAATATTGAGTTAGAAAGTCTTTTAATTGTTTGCTTTCACATGTTTTGCATGCTTGTTGCTTTGCTTGTCTATAACCTGTTTTATAATTTGTTTGCTCAATAACATGTTAAATATTTTATAATTTGTTTGCTCAATAACATGTTAAATATTTGACTCTAGCTTACCCTTTCTCTTTGTGTCTGTTCTCTTCTTTGGCTTTTTCCTTTTGCGATGATCACTAAATCCTTGGTGTGAGCAGATGTGGAGACTCTTGGTGATCGTGATGTTGACGGGGAGACCGCGATGTAGTTAGGCTTCCTAGATCCTTTATTACTCATTGTTGAGCATTTCTTCTTGTGTAGTTTTATTTTGTAGTTTCTTACTCTTTGGGCAAATTTCCAGCCAATTTAATCTAATGTGTTTGAATTCTTCTCATGACATTATGTTTGTGTCTTTGAGCTTCCATTCCAGTATAATTTAGAATATCTGTAAAAAATTAATTCTAATATACTTTATGTCAGTGCTCTATGTTATACTATAAACATTAGGCATTCTTTAAATTAAAATTATTCTACTAAATTGGGATGTTATTACATTTATGTGCCATATTGAAAAGAAACCTGGGTAACATTTATTGAAGTAATGAACCCATGGACAACTTTTTTACTGCATGTTTAGATTCTCATTTAAATGGTCAAAGTTGTTTTGAAATATCAGTTATTATAATTTTAATTAAATATTTAGAACAACACTGCTGCAATACTAATTAACATGGTTTTACGCAAATTTTCATATGTTTAATTTTGGAAAGCGACATTGATTTAATTCAATGTTAATTTTGAATTAAGACGACTATAAATAGGTAGTGCATCGCATGAAAAGAGTTTAACTCATTTGATTAATGAATTTAGAAATTAAAAAAAAAAACAAAGATATAATAACATTTAACTTCAAAATCAATTCTACAAAACTTAATTCACAATAAACTTTATAAATGCGCACCCAAGCACAAAGTTAGTTTTACATCAGGATGAAAATTTCCTGAAAACATAATTGACACTTTGATAAAGCTAAAAAACAGATTCAATCATATTATCATGATAAATATGTTTAAACAATGAGAATTGGAGCACTTTCATCGCAATTTAGTGCAGCAGTTCCTGAATGCAAACTAAAAATTTTACAATTTCGTCACATTAAACCTTCAGCCAACAAATTCAGCTTTGATTAAAAAAATTGTTAGTAATGGGAACAAACTAGATTAAAAACTTGACAAGAAATTACCAAATCCAAATATAATATAGAACAATGCTAAGCAATCCCATAGTTATTAACTCTTTTCCCCACTTTCTAGCAAATTAGTGATCGTTAATGATTCACCCTGGTTACTAAAGGTGAGTTCAAATCACCAGTACTGGCTCCAACAGAATTTTTCAGGGGTATAGTAGAGCTAAAAATACATATGAGAGAATTTCAGAAGAAAATTACTAACAATGGTTTGGGGTGTTGTGTAGTGGAACTCATCCTCACTCTACTCTCAATTCTGGTCTTTTGTAGTTTGAAAATAAGCTCAAACTAAAATTTTCCCCACTTTGTACTTTCACATATTTCCACCAAACATCAAGGCCTGAACAATAAAAACCTTTCCACTCCCAACCCTAATTTCTACTTTTCTAACCAAGCATGCCTTTAATTTTTTTTCACTGTGTTCTATTTAAGGACTCAGATATTTTCTGAAGCATCGAGTACTTAGACTTTGCTCTCAAGGCAAAAATCCAAGTTACAACAAAAAGAACAATAAAGAAATTAAGGACAGACGGATTTTGGTCACCATATCTCCGTATTAATGCTGATGTATCCATGCTAATTGAAGCAAACCTTTCATCGGACTGTCTTCCACTGTACATAAAAAGATTGGTAAGAGTCTTGCCTATGTTATTCATGAAGGATGGTAGTGTAGTTTTCTTACTTTGTTTAAGATAAATTACGAAAGTCCAATTCTAAACATTCATGTGAAATTATTCATGATTGTTCTATCGGCATTTGCACATATACCACAACTGGGATATACCTTAAGAAGTTCTTGATCGATCCCCATAGAGAGTCAACATTTTTTATTTTGCTTGAACCATCACCCCTTGGATCCCTCCTCTCAGTGAATTCGTTGAACTTTCCTTTAGGTATTCCTGGAAAGCACAGTTAAAAAAGAATGATGAACAATTTTTCTTGTCAGCATAATTTTAATCTGTTGCACATTTCTAATTTCAGAAGTATTGGATTATAAAGAACTAATACCGTTGTCACCCGAAGACAGTGAATCCCTTTTGTTAGAAGCTCTTAGTGAAGCTAACTGCTCAACAAGCGCACGTTCGGTGCCACTAGTACAAGCACAATTTAAAGATAAAAGGAAATCATAACTACAAGAAGCAAAATATAAATATACATATACAAGTATTATGTGTTTTGTAGGCAATAGACTGTGAAGTAATATGTTCTCAATATTCTCATGAGTGAATGATCATTGCAAACAGCAGATCAGTCTATTGTAAGTGCTGGAAACTGGGATTATAAGACAAGGAGTAATTTGTTCTCCAATAGAAACGTTATATGAAATCCACAGAAGTGTGATAAAGGTTTTGGCCTCTAATCGATAAGAAAATAAAATAGTTACTAAAAATTGCTGCTCTTGGCAACCTCAATCGAAGAACAAAAGCTCAGAAATTTCCAGTACATGCAAAACTCTAAACAAGATAATCTGTGATGAACTCTCTCTTAGGGGATATAAGAAACAATGCTAAGAAAAATACAGACCTGATATCCTTTGGAATAAGAACATTCACAATGAAGTAATGATTGCCTCGAACAAATGGTTTATTCATGTCTGGAACTCCCAAACGTGACAACTTCACCGAGTCACCAGTTTGAATCCCTGAAGGAATTTGAAGATCCCGTAAACCTTCAACAGTTTCAACCTGAAGTCACCTCAGTTTGAAGTTAAAAAGCCTTCAAAGACACATAACCTAAAGATATCCCTCAATGTAATGAATAATTTCACTGAACTATTCTTGAAAATGCATACAGACTAGTTCCTACCTGAAGTACTAAGTTTAACGCAAAAACAACCTTCAAATACAAGACAGGATATTCCTTAATTTATCAATTATTTAAACTCTTTACTAAGCTTGAAAGGAACTACAGAATGATTAAACTTGTATATTAGCACATCTTAAAAATGGTAAAGTAATATTATCGGCTCCTAATTGATCATAATATATTAAGTAACAAATGTAAATTAAGGGTGAAAATGGACTAGGCTTGGCTTATCTTAAAGTTCTATTATTTACAAGCCTATTCATAGTATGGTCTGAGTAAGCCTACCTATAAATGGGTTAATGAGACTAAACTTACATGTAAGGTAAACGACTAAAACTTTTAAATTAACTAAGTCCATAATTTCAAAACAATACAGATAAAAAATTAATATCAAATATGTTGACTCATTAGGCTTTAAAAACTTTTTAAATGATCAAAAGTAAGTAGGTTTTTGAAAAACTCCAGGCTTAACACGGTGTGCTTGGAGTGTACAGGGCCATAGGCCATTAACAACTTGACCTGTTTCCATTCTCAATGGAACTCACCATAAATACTTTACTAAAGCATGACCATCTGTGTCCATAACCACATGAATGATACAGAATTACCGATTGTTCTCCACAAATAACATTGACTTGAGTCAAAATAACAAGATATACACTTAATTAAGGACCTCATTAAACAATATTACAATACTGTACTTGAATCTGCATAACTTTTGTTGATAGATTATCATGGCTGCGAACAATTCTAATAATTTGTCTATGGTGCGCATGAGAAGGACAAACAAGAATATAAAGTTTATACCATTAAAACAAGTCCTACTTTATTTCCCATGGATAGGTCTACTCTACCTTTAGCCGATGTTTTATTCCTACTTTGTCTTATATCAGACACATTAAAAAAAATGTGAAATCCACATCCAATATCTAATACCCAAGATGCAAAAGTGGATGTTTCACTTCCCTATTTCTCATACTCTTTCAAGGCTTACTCAAAGTTTCTTTTTCAATGTCCTATTTGCCGAAGAGAAGACAAGTTATTTCTTTAGCCACTCATGCCATTGGCTTCATTATATTCCTTCTCGGATTCTCTCTTCCTTGAGTGTACCATCCTCCATGACCTGTTTTGTCACTAATCCTATCAACACTCACATCTAAGGACAATCTTAAGATTTACGTATCACTCTAGGAAATTTGTTCAAGACAAATTGTTGTTCTCAAGGAGTGATTACAATGACAAATTATTAGAATTGCTTGGCCAAGGTAACCTATCAACAAAAAGCATGCATAAGTTGTACTATAATCATACTTAATTAGGTCTTTTATTAAATGTATCTCCCATAATTTTATTCAGATCAATGACCCTCAACATTGATTTGGAGAAATCCCATTGATTGATTTCTTTAGTGGGTCAAGATCCATATTTCGTCAAATATTAGTCCAACTTTAGTTATCACTTATGAGTAGGCTATTTAGGTCTAAAACAATTTTAATTTGTATCATATACAACTATTGAATAGTTATGTGCATAATTAGTATTCTAATTCATATTATGAGCTAAGGTCAGTCAAAACTAATAGCTCTGAGTTTTTAATCTTGTTGAATTTAACCAAGTTAAGTCAATGTTGGGGAGAACCAGTCTTCATGGCTGGGCATTGCTCAGAGAGGAGCTTCAGATCATGTGATCACCAGAGAAAAACGGAGGCAGTCAGAGACATTACGTAGTGGCAGAAAGAAAGCACTTAGTCGCCAGACAAGATAGGCAAAGTGGGATCAACTCACTTAGATACCAACTTAAAGAGAATATATCAGAAAAAGAGTTTGAGAGACCTTAACTTAGATCTGTCTATTTATTTAGATTCATATAGATAAACACATTCCAGTATGACAAACCTATAATTAATACTAGCCTTGACATGAGTCATATAGGAAGGCATATAATCCTATATATTTACTTTGAGATACTTTTACTAGAGATATGACTTACATAAAACCTGGGCAATTCTTGTCTTATAAATTGATTTGGTAGAGAAAGTTAGGGTCTGAGCACAACACGAAGATGATATTGAAATCTACATTAGATCTATCGTTGGGCTCCCAACATTGCTGCGCTCCAAGCCCATAATACTACGTGTGAAGGGATTGTCTTGGAAAAGTCCCACAATAGTGAACCTATGGTCACTCTTAGCCTGCCTTAATTGCAACCTTGATGGGTTTGCTTAGTCTCACAACAATCCTCAGTTTACAAGCAAACTTAGTGGAGTTAAATTACACCCGATGTCCAAATTCTGGGTTAATCAATGTCAAACCAACTAACCAAAGACGACTAAGGATGTCATAGGCCTATAAAAACTCTAATAAAATAACTTATTACAATCCTTAAAGTAGGGGAAAGATCCCTTAAAATGAAGAATAAATCTCTAAATAACACTATTAACATAAAATCCCTAAATAACAATTATCGAAACCAATGCGATTCTCAATTTTACCCCAACAATTTACTTTTTTTACGAGCACAGAGTGGCTAATTGATATTACCTTTTTAACTGACCCCAATATTGCATCTGTGAAGTCAATGTTAATCTTTGAGTACAAATGAAGACCCTCTCTCCAAATTCCTTGCTTTTCATCTACATGCAAGACAACAAAAAGATCCCCAGTAATTTGCCTGAAATAAAATGTGCCAAATTAATAGAAGTTAGATAGGTTGAACTCTCAGTGAATCTCACCCATCCAGGTTGCAAATAAATACTTTTTTGAAAACGAGATTCAATTTTATTTAAGTAACTTCTCGTGTCTCAAATTAAGTGATATCATTTTTTATTGAGACACAGGATAATCTGGAATGGTTTTGAGGTAATCCATCATTTAATAGATCATGGTATCAGCACATCAGGTTAATCTAGTAGTAAATTGATAATTAAGAATAAAGGAATGAAATGGGACAGTTCATCAAATTGGTTGTAGGAGATCTTTGGGTCATTCACTTGTGACTTTATGTAAATGAGTTGGCGAGTTTGCTTAAAACTGTGAATATGGACAGAGTAATTACACATTTCATGTTGGCAAGTTGACCATCCAGATGTAGAAACAATTTCACATTTACTTAATGAATGATAATAAAGTAGATGCTTCACAGTCTTTATTGCAAATCTATTTTCCTTTTATCGAACTGACTAACCAAAGTCGAATTCACCCAACAGCTCACTGTATAATGAAGTTGAAACAATGTTGGAAGTAAAAAATTCATAGGAATCCTTCTAACCTCTTTTTATCAAAATTCCCTTGTCCTTGAATTTGCATTGTGTCTCCATCATTGACTCCAGCAGGAATGTCCACTTCGATTGTTTGTTTGGATTGCACCTGACCACTGCCATCACACCTTCGACAGTGATCTGTGATTATTTTACCAAGGCCACTACACTTAGAGCAGGTAGAAACCTGAATATCACATGTTACAAATATCACCATGTTATGTCTCAGGTAATATAAAAATCATTGGCAACACGGTCACTCACTAATTAAATCTATTTAATTTAAATTACCTGAGACATCATTCCAAAGGGTGTTCTCTGACTTTTCATTTCTCCCCCTCTGCCACCACAATTTGTGCATTGCTTAATGCAATTCTTTGATTTAGCTCCTGTACCATCACAAGTGTCACATGTCTGAAAACAGGAAACTTCAATCTCCCTCTGTGCTCCAAATATTGATTCTTCAAAGCTCAAATTAAGGTCATATCTGCACGACAGAACGAAATAAAGTTAATGCCAAATTTTACACACATTTGTTGGAATCAAATGAAGGTAATATTTGATGGCATTTTACAGGCAGGAACATGTGCAATATCTTCCAGGGGCAGTATCTTCTAGGGCAGACAAACTTTGACTATCTTCTTTCTTTTAAGTGATTTCTACTTAAATCATAGGATTCTAATAATTTGCTGAGTATTCATGTATCAATCAAATTATGAAAGCTCTAAATTCATAATACATTATACTAAACATCCAGAGACTTTCACTGATAATTTGTTAATTACAATAATACTCCCTTCACAAGTTATTTTATTTCTGTTAACTTTTCTCCACTTCAACAGTTGGACATTTGGATAATTTCTATCCTTTGGCTGTAACTCTCTTTTTTCATACATTATTTGTAATCTGAGTCTTACCCATGTCTGAAATTTGTGATTTCTTTGTAGTTACAGGCCTTAATAAAAGCTAACAAAACTCCAATCCTATGATACACAATAAGATCAATACTAAAATCCAGTTGGAGAAATAGTAAAACAGTTTGATAGTGTATGTTTTGGAGTTTTGGAAAATAGGGCAAAGACTGTTCAGTGCTTACTCTTACTGGGTAACCATGTTTTTTCTCTTGCAGCTAGCAAGCCTTTTTCAATAATCAAATTTAGAATTCTTTCAGTAAAAAGTAAACTCTGTAGATGTATAGTGCTTTCTTGGAAGTTCACTGTACAGCAGATAACTTCATCTGCCTGCTATTTGGTGCTTGACTCAAGGTATTTTATTATTATCATTCCAAGAGATCTGAGAAATTCATTGTTTTAGTTCTTCTTTATCCTTTTTTTATTTGATTTTTTTTCTGGACAACAACTCAATGCAAGCCTTGGTGCAACCGTAATTTTGTGCCTTCGTGACTAGTTAGTCGCAAGTTCAAATCCAAAAACATCTTTTCATATGAAAAGGTATGGCTGCATACAATGTCCCTTTCCCATTTCTTCATGTAGTGAGGAGCTCTATGACACTGGGATACATTAGATTATTCTGGAAAACACCTCATCCTTCTCCAGACCGTTCTCTTATCTTTTGCTAGATAAAATTCTTCTAATTATACAGAAGGGAAGAAAAAATCCCTTTGGGTAGGAGAATGCTCAATAAGAACAAACAAAATTTTCAAAACTCTCACTAATAATGAGTCCAGTAAATATAGTTAATTCATAGAAATTAATCAACTTATTGAGAGGATAGTTACCGAATATCATGACTACGGTTTCTCTTGTTACCAAAATTGAAGTTGATGCCCCCGTCATCACCATCTCTAAATATTCCATCAGAACGACCAAAGAATGTATCGAATAAATCAAAAGGATCCACCTGATCAATTTACAGGCATCAACAGTAAGTAATGAGATGGAAAAGGAAAAAGGGGACATGCGTTACTTCTGTATAAATATATCATCATATCAAAAGAGTCACAAGTTCATATTGAGATTGCAAAAAGTGAAAGACATGAATATGCACACACCCCTGGAGCACCACTTGACCCTCCATTTTCTTCTTGAAGACCTAACTCGCCAAAACGATCATATAAAGATCTTTTCTCGTCATCTGATAGGACCTATATGCAAAATTTGTCACCACAAAAATAAAAAGGGACAGATGAAAGTATACATATGCGGTTATTGTCCCTGAAGTAGTATCTATAAATTTCAGTAATCCAGTCCTGTATCCCAGACAGATAAAGATTACAATGCCAATGTTCAGATCATAAAAGAGTAGAATAGGACAGATATTAAAAAATTAACAGTGCAAAAGAATGTAAAATAAGCTTCTTAATGAATTAAAAATATGACCTGCCTGAGCTAGTATTACAATGATAGAAAAAGCGTCACTCTAGGGAAAGAATTACCTCATATGCAGCACTTATTTCTTTGAACTTCTCCTCAGCCCCAGGGCTTTTGTTCATATCTGGATGGTACTGATCCCAAAAATTAAAAACGAAATAGTCAAAAAATAATTCTTGTAAAAGATTAAACTGTTTGGTAAAGTAACATCGATCCTTTTATATCCAACATGTTCCCAAATACAAGAGATCTTTGAGGTTAAAGTGGGGACAATACAAGGCTCATGAAGAAACAAAAATTGAATTCTCGACAACAAGGACATAGAAGCTCCAATAACATGTCATAAATCAATACTCCAAAAGGCAAGTTGTTGCGTGAAGACAATAAATGGTTTGTTAAAAAATACTAGCAACATTAGCTGCAATCCCAAAAAGTGTAAGGTGTTGGATGAAGACACATGTGTGATTTGTTAAATGCTTGCATCATACAACAAATTGTGTTAATGACTGAAATGAATAATTACAAAATTTTGTAAGTGTCACTTCTTATCCAATGAACTTTACTAATAATTTTGCAATTTCAAAAAAAAATTATCCAATAAAACGTTATTAATAGAAGGTGTATAAAAGAGTGTGTTAGAGAGTATATTACTAGCATTCCTCATGCATGGCTTTATAATAACAAATACAGCCTTAAGTTGTATATTACTGTAACTATGAATGCACCAAATCACGTATCTCACATTTTCATACAAGTACTCAGAAATCTCAAATTACAACTATTAATATCAATAGAACATCTAAATATGCTGAATTATGACATGAATGTCCCATAAACATAACAACTCATATTCCAATTACCCTCGTTTGCTCCATTTTCCCCAAAACCAAACACGACCCATTAAAATTGGCACGCAAACACGCGAAAAAGTGGGAACCTTGCGCGCCAGCTTGCGATAGGAGGCCTTGATTTCTTGCAGCGAAGCACTGGGGCTAACGTTCAAGGTGGAATAGTAATCGTCCCCTGCTTTGGCTCTGATCACCGCAGCACGCGAGCGATTCCTGGTTGCCGAAAACCCAATAATTGGGTTCTGAATTTTACGCAGAAGGTGGGAACCGAATGTGGCAGCAGAAAGAGTGGAAGATGATGATGGAGGTGCATTGGTAAGTGTGGTGAGTGTGGAAATGGCACAAGGAAGCCGTGGAGTAGTGCGAATCAATGGCATGGGTACGGAAGAAAATTTATTCGGAATGGAAGAAAGGGTTAACGACAATGATTCATGAGAGAGGGTTTTAGAGGGGTTAGGGAGATAGTGATGAAGTTCATCGATACTACTCCATATTCGATGATAAGAAAAAAAAATGAAATTGATTTCAAATATAAATAAATTTTAATCTAGTTTTATTATATATGACCATTAATAATCAAACAGACCGAGTAACAAAAGAAGTATGGTTGTTTAGTTGGATTTAGGAATATAAATTAATCAATCTTGAAAGTTAATTAAATAACGAGTAAATGGTTGAATTTAATATAATAAGTATTAAGATATTTTATTTTTAATATAATAACAAAAAAATAGTTGTAGAATAAAAAAATTTATTTTATTTTCACTTTATTAATGGTTGAAGTAATTGAGTATCATTTAGTTTTTAATAATTAATCTTAAAAAGAATAACTTGAAAAAACTTTAAATTTATAAAACAAAATGCGAGTATTCTTTGAAAAATTATAATGGATTTATCAAAAGAGGCCTATTTTCTCCAAATTTAATATGGAAGTTAAGGTTAAATCCTTCGCTGGTGGGTAGGTCCTAGGTCATTATTATTTACTCAACGTTATTCTATTGTTATATTGCAAAAGGTTAATTTTTCTCACTTGTTATTAATGAAGAACTCGTTTAAGTTGAGTTATTAGTGTTAGTTCTACTAAGCAAAGTATAGGAGCTAATTTTAAGTTTTGAGTAGCCTTTTTAGGATTAATCTTAATAGTGATGATGGTATCGTTTTTACTAATAATTTCATTGTCATGTAATGTGCAAAGAAATACAATTAGACTATTCTAATTGGGCTACAATATATTAAATCATTAGAGTCTCATGTGCCTTACTAATACCAAAAGAGCTCACTATATTAACATATTAAACACTTTATCTCGCAAAACTAGTATGATGTATTAAATATTTTTTCCAGCAAATCCAAATAAAGACTCTGGGATGTAATCTGAATGTTAGTGTTGTCAACAAAAAGTCAACCAATAAAGTACATTGATCATCTATCAATACTTTTCTAACTCAACGATTAGTGATTTTGGTACTAATCATTTTCTCATCGTTTTGAGTTTGACCATTATTATTTAAGTCTTCATCGCTATGTGATATGTGGAAGAGAATTTGATGGGAATAGACTAGTTTTTGGAGGCACTAATACAATCAGACTCCATTTATGTCAAATTAGAATTATGTCAAACTAGAAGATATCAGTCATGAAAAAGAGGTGATATTTTTGTAAATAATTTGTCAAATTTTATATCTTGCCCTTTTTACTAAATGTAAAAAGTGAAATTTATGTTTGACTTAAATGAATCAGATGTAAAATACGAAATTTACATCTGGTGGAAAAATATCAAACATAAATGTCTTAGAAAAAATCCTAACACCTCTTTGATTTTCACTCTCTTTTAAAATGCATGAATAGAAAACACAGCATGAACAATGTTGTCGATGTCAAGGTCATTTTCGTTATTCAGAACTTTCGTTTTATTCCTTTATGGTGTGTGGTTTAGTGAGAAGCCTACTTCTTCTCGATTATTTTTACATTAAGGTCAATTTTTCTCATCTTTTCCGATTATGTTGGCATGTGATGAAGCATGAAAATTACTTCGTTTTTCATATTTTCTCTCTTTGTGGTTTCTCTGGTGACAGCGATGTAGTGGTGCTGGGTTGATTTTGCGTGGCTGTTGCATTTTGGTAAGCACTTGTGGTCGCATATCTAGTTATGGATGTCTGGCGTGGTTGCAGCAGTGAAGTGTGTGGTAACTAGATATTTATGCTTATTCCTTGTGTTCATAGTGGTTTGCGTTATGGATCGCGGTAGGAGTTGGTGGTGCAAAGGTTGGCCATGGATGATGGTAGCTACATGATGTTAGACTGATGAAAATAATACGTCTTCAAAAATTTCACGTCGTCTAAGATAACCTAGGGTGTGGGTGTTGGTGGACTCCAAGTCCATGGTGTTTCTTCCCCCACTTTAAACTTGTATTTGACTTTTCTTATTCTTATTTCTTGTACTTTTGTAATAGAGTGTTGTGAGATTTGAGTTAAATTCTTGCTTTGGAGAGTGTGACTGTATTTGGGGTCAAAATATTCTAAGCTGAATTTTGGTCGAGTACGACTTGATAAAATTTGGCCAAATTTGGGGAAAGGTCGACTTAGGCAAATTTAATCGAATTTTAGTTGGGGTAAACTCTGTCGAATAAGGCCAAATTTTGGTAAGGATTGACTTGTCCGAATTTTGGCAAGGACCAACCCAAGGAATTTGACCAGGTCGACTAGATCGAATTTCGGTAGGGTCGACTTGATCGAATTCGGCCAAGTTTTAGTTGAGTTTTGACCGTAGAAAACTAAGTTGAATTCGCCTGATTTCGGTCGGACCTAATCGGTCAAATTCTGCCATATTTCAACATGACCAACTTGGTCGAATTCGGCTGAATTTCGGTCGTAATCGATACCACCAAATTTCGATCGGGACCAACTTGGTTGACTTCAGCCGTATTTCGACCAAGGCCAACTCAGTCGAATTCAACCGTAATTCGGCCAAGGCCGACTCAGCTGAAGGGAGTTGTATTTCTGTCGGAGCAGACTCGACCAAATTCAACCAAATTTCAGTTAGGGCGACTCAACAAAATTCGACCAAATTTCGACAGGCTGAATTTTAGTCGGGCTGAATAGGCCGTATTTCAGATGGGGCCGAATTTTAGTTGACCTTCAGTAAGGACTGTCTCGTCCTTGAGCCAGACCGACTCGACTCGTCCTTAGTCTCTGACCAACCTAGTTTGACCTTGTATCCAGCTTACCCGTCTTGACCTTTGGTCTAGGACAATCCATCTCGACCTTTAGCCCAATCAAACTAAAAATTTAGATTAAAAAGTTGGATTGAATATTTTAAATTTTTCATATTTAAAAATCTAGATTTAAAAAATAAAATAAAAAAATTTATATAATGGAAATTAGATTGAAATCTAGATTTAATAAAATAGATTTTAGATAGATTCAACTTTTAATAAAATCCAATTTAAATAAATTGAAACGGAATAAAAGTGATCGAATAAAAAAATTGAATTTTTTACCCTACCTTAGTTTCTCATGAAATTATTCCATTTATGATAAAGTCAGATTCACTTGACAAGCATGCATGCATATTCGCTGAAAATTAAATCACACAAGCTAATTAAATTACTATATTATTTTATGTGTTAATTGTTTTTAATAATGTTTTTTAAAAGATAACCTGAATTGCCCCTTTTTTATAAATAATTGCATTAATATACGCACGTAATTGTCTTCTTCGACTTTTTCTAGAAGGCTATAACCGAATGTTGTGGTGCAAATATATAAATATTTCGTTTTAACTTTCTGAATTGTTATTTTTCTTGGAAACTGCATAGGCATCCATGAACTCAATAGTTTATTTCCAGCGTACCAGAAAGTGGCTATTTTGTAAAACAAATTAGGTAGTTAGAAACCAAGTTTCAATTTGCATAAACAAAGTTGGTTTAAAAAAAAAAATAGTATCATGTAATATTAAAATAAATTAAGTATGCATACATAGTAAATAATGCTCATTTTTTTCTAGAGAAAAATGATTAAATTATTCAATAGATCTGAAACTATTTCTTTAGTAAAATTAATTATTTTTTCAATTGAGTTTTTAAATTTGTTTATTTTACTGATTAATTTAGAAATTTGTTATCAATATCTATATATAAAGACATTTTCTTTTTTACTTTTTAATAGTAATCGTTAGATTGAATTTCTTTTAAAAAAACCGTCATAAGTTTCATTTTTATTTTCTTCGTCATATTTTAGTTTGTACGTTAATATATATGCATTTTTTATTATTGTTTTCAATCTTTTTTTTTTCTTAAAACCTAAAAAACACTTGTGTTTCTGCTAGTATTAATAAAATTAATTCAATAACTAGAATCTCATGACCATTATTCCATTAATTCCATATCTTTAATAGTTTAAGCTTCCTAGTTTTCTTGTTTTCTTCACATCCAATTACTATTTTATTCTTCTAAGTTTCATTGTTACTTGTGAATCAAACCATTGAAAAGTTCTTCACTTGACCTTCAAAAGTCAATGCCTGTATCTATGCATTTGCATTATATTATGTATAAGAAATCTCTCGGAAAATAACCTCAATCGGTGACAATCAATGGTTTAACTCCTTCAAATACCCTCAGAATCAAAAAAAATGTTGAACCATTTCACCAATCACCTTAGAAACCTTCTGACAAAGAAAATCAGACATCATGTGTTGCAGAAACCGTTGCATAAGTTGCATTTGCGGCACAATCATCACGCTCATATTCTTGTTCATAGTTTCCTTAATCATCTTCTGGATAATAATCTCTCCATCAAACGTGAAGTTTCATGTAACTGATGCCTCTCTCACACAATTCAACCTCACAAACAACAACACCTTGTACTACAACTTCAAGGTCAACGTCACAGTGAGAAACCCCAACAACAACATCGTAGTGTATTATAGGAGGATCAAAGCGATAGCTTGGTACAAAGACAACGATTTTGGTCGGGTAAACTTAACACCCTTTGACCAAGGCCACAAGAACACCACCGTCCTTCAAGTGTTGTTTGAAGGGCAAAGCGTGCTTAAGCTCAGATCTCAACAACTTGGTGAGTATAAAGAAGAGACAAGTGCCGAGGTTTACAATGACATGGCCGTGGATTTTGATCTCAGAATCAGAGCCAAGTTTGGAAAGTTCAAGAGTAGTCGTTTCGATCCTCCCATCGTTCAGTGTCGGCGTTTGAGTGTTCCTTTGATTTCAAAGGCTAAATCGTTACCTTCTTTTACTGTCAGCAACTGCAGAATTGGTCGTTCTTTCTTTGTTGATCGTGATGCTGAAGCTGCATGAAAATTATATATATATATATATATATATATATATATATATATATATATATATATATATATATATATATATATATATATACAACATCCTATGTAAATTAATTTGTACAATTTTTTCATTACTTTCATCTGCAGGTTATGCAGAAGTGTTACATGTTTATCTCTATATATATACACAGAAACAGACATATAGTTTTACTGTATAATGAAAGCAAACTCTCGTGTTGTATATATCCATAGTAAAGATTATCAGAGATTGAAAAGGCAAAGCAGTGAACAGTTAGCTTCATTGTTGTTACCGCGTAAACAAATAAGCGGAAACAAATAAGAGATGTTAGGGACACAAATATCGCTTTACCTCAATCCTCTCAAATTGTTTTTTTTCTTGGCTTACGTATGTTATCTGTCGGTGTATGCGGTTTGGACCCTTGAGGGATTACCTGTGAAGAGGGCTCCAAGTCAGCGAAAGGGCTCTCAAAAAGTACATTTAATCGTTGGAGTCTAGGTATATTTATAGAGTCATTAATTATGTCTATCTTCTTATATGCTGGACCATTGTTTGGGTCTTAGATGAGTCTGGGCTAAGCCCATGCCCTGAGTTAATGTTTGTTGGTACCAGGAGCCTGCAATATTCTAAGTTTGGTGTTATTAACAAATTACGTCTTATCTTTTGAAGTAGGCGGCTTGGGCCGCTATGTGTTTCCGCTTGACCGATTATTTACTTGATAATTTCATTTGTGGGGTTACGTGTAGATGGGCTTGGCCGTGCAGTTTTCTTGGTCCGTCTAGGTGCGGTACAATTGTTTTCGTATTTTTAATGTAATTTTAGAGTTCAGAATCCATTATGGTGGCTATCTAAACATGCATATTTTTATGGAGCACTTTGATTTGCATCATGCATCACACGCACTCTATTTGCATAGAATTTGACATGGATTTCACTTGGCCATAAACTAAATGTATGACCAATCAATTAATCTTTATCTTCCTCTGAAGTTTTGAGAAATGTTAATGAATAATTTTCAAAGTAGTTGGAACATTTGATGTGGACATGGTTAGCTTAAAGTGTCAAAGATGGAATACTTAATTCGTTTAGGGTTTTCATACTAAACTAGCTAGTTTTAAAACCCGTGTGTTGGTGTTTGTTTGTGAATGTGTTTTAAAGTTTATAATTATGTTTTTTTTAATAGAATCAACGTAAAAAATATTTATAGATTTAGAAAGTCAATATGTTTATAAAACTGTAAAGAGTAGACCTTACAAGATTACAAGGAATAGAACATGTAAAAAAATAGAATAGATTTTTTAAAAATAAAAAGGATAAATTATAAAAAAATACGTAGAATATACTTACTAAAAATATAAATCAGTATATAAACAAATTAGTCTATAACGTGTATTGCTAGACTCGTTTAATCAATACATTAAATCACCTAATATGTGTTGCTAGACTCGCCTAAGTAGTATATGGACACACTCGTGTAATATGTATTGTTAGATTCGTCTAATTAATATATGAACAAGTTTGTCTAATGTGTATTACAAGATTGTTGGACTCTTATAATCATTGTATGAACAAACTTGACTAATGTGTATTGCAAAACCTCATTAATCAGTGTATAGATAGACTCGTCAAATATGTATTCTTAGACTTGTCTAATCAATGTATGAAATAACTTGTCTAATATTTTTCCTATACTGATTTAATTAGTCTAATGTGTATTGCTAGACACTTTAATTTTTTCGCTATACTTGTCTAATTAGTGGATGAACATACTCGTCTAATGTGTAATATATAATACACTCATTTAATTGGTGTATGCACAGACTTGTCTAATGTATATTGCTAGACTCATCTAATATATATATATATATATATATATATATATATATATATATATATATATATATATATATATATATATATATATTGTTAGACTCATCTAATCAATGCATCAATAAACTCTTATAATATTTTTTTATATACTCATTTAAACAATGTATTCTTAGACTCATCTATTTTTTTATACTCGTCTAATCAACGTATGAAATAACTCATCAAATATTTTTTGTTTTACTTGTCTAATTAGTGTATGGATAGTCTCATCTAATGTGTATTGCTAGACTCGTGCAATGTTTTTCCTATATTCATCTAATTAGTGTATGTAAATACTTGTTTGATGTGTATTACTAGCTCGTCTAACCAATGCATTAAAAAAACTCATTTAATATGTATTGTTAAACTCGTTTAATATGTATTGTTGGATGGTCTAACCATTATGTGGACACACTCGTATAACATACATGATTAGACTTGTCTAAGGAGTGTATGTTCAAACTTATGTAATGTATAATTCAAGACTCATCCAATTAGTGAATGAACAAATATGATGTGTACTAATAAACTCATCTAATCTGTGTATGGACAAACTTATCTAACGTGTATTGTTATAATTGTCTTAATAGTGCATAGAGAGAGGCATCTAATATTTGTTGCTAGACTCTTTTTAATTAGTGTATGAAGAGAGTTGTTTAATCAATGTATGTTCAAACTTGTTTAATGTATTAACAAACTTGTATTTGTTAGGAATCCAAGTGTGAGTCTAAGTCCCACATTGACCAGAAATGAGAAAGTAGAGCATTATATAAGAATAAAGACCCATAAACCCATTGCCTTAAGGTTTTGGGTTGAGAGTGGTGTCAATGTCTTATGTGGTTGGGCTCAGATCTCATTGGTGTTGTTCTCCCCCATGAAACCCCTCTGTAAAACCTGACAGTATTGTGTATGAATAAACTTATGTAATATATATTGTTACTCATCTAATTAGTGTATGATTAGTATTCATTAACTTGTGTAACTAATATATGAAATTATTTGTCTAATATTTTTTGTTATACTCATCTAATTTAGGGATCGTATAAACAAACTAATCTAATATTGCTAAATTTATCTAACAAGTATATCGACAACTTATTAATATTTTTTGCAATCAGGCCCTCATAAACATGTTATGCAGCACTTTTGCATCATGCATCACACGGAACCCATTTGCATAGAAATTGACATAGATTTCACTTGGGCACAAATTAAATATATGGCCAATCAATTAATCTTTATCCTCCTCTAAAGTTTTGTATAATGTTAATAAATGATTTTCAACGCAGTTGGAACATTTGATGTGGACATGGTGGAGCTTAAAATGTCAAAGATGGAATACTTTATTTGCTTACTAAACGCGTTCTACGCAAAAAAATTGACCCATTTACACTTTTTTTTTTTATGTTTTTCCAAATGAATTTATTTTAATTTCATAATCGGTTATACATATATATCTATTAAAAAATATTTTCAATTGTATTTCAAAATTTATTTTTTCTGTTTTATTAATTAAATTATTTTGAGTTATTATTAAAATACATTTATTTTAGAAGCTATACTAGAGCGAATATTTGGTTTCACTTATTCATACCCTTACCCTACCTCCATATTAGACCTTTTAAAACCTATTATAAAAAACCCTTTTTGTTTTCTCACAAAAATATTTTGTACTTTCATCTCATGTACTTATTAACCAATTTGGTTTCTCAGTTGAATTTTTCTATACTTTCAAAATATATCGATTATGAGTGATTTTAAAATTTAAAAATATATTAGAAAGATTTTTAAAATAGAAAAGTGTGATAAAAAATAATAAAAAAAATCAGTAGGATAAGGACTACCTTGTTAACCAAACAATTGAAGAAAAGTTTTTCTTTATTCAGCTGCAAAAGTCAATGCTTCTCTGTGCACTTGTATCTGCAAGGAAATCTCCAAGAAAAAGATGAACCAACAAACCACACGCAGAAATCATCAATGGCAACAACACCTACAAATACGCTTATATATGTTCATCAACCACTTACACCTAATAATCAATCATCATCATCATCATCATCATCATCATGTGTTTCAGACCACGCTGCAGCTTCTGCTACATCTTCATCACACTTTACACCCTTATGTTCATCTTCATACTTTCCTTGATCCTCTTCTGGATAATCATATCTCCATCAAGTGTGAAGTTCCACGTAACTGGTGCCTCTCTAACACAGTTCAACCTCATCACAAGCAACAACACCTTGTATTACAACTTCAAGGTCAACGTCACAGTGAGAAATCCCAACAACAACATCGTAGTGTACTATAGGAAGATCACAGCAATAGCTTGGTACAAAGATAATGCTTTTGGTTGGGTGAGCCTAACACCCTTTGACCAAGGCCACAAGAACACCACCTTTCTTCAAGCAGTGTTTGTAGGGCAAAGTGTGCTTAAGCTCAGACCTCAACAACTTGGTGAGTATAAAGAAGAGACAAATGCTGGGATTCACAAGGACTTAGCTGTGGATTTTGATCTTAATATCAGAGCCAAGTATGCAAGGTTCAAGAGTAGTCGTTTCAATCCACCCATTGTTCAGTGTCGTCGCTTAAAAGTTCCTTTCATCTCTAATGGCAAATCATCAGAACCTCCTTTTACTGTCACCAGATGCAGCAGTGCCTATTTCTTTTCTGATCGTGATGCTGATGCATAGAAGAAACCGAATTTAGATTCTGTTTTTTTTTTACTGTTTCTCTACTGTATTTTTATAATACACCGATTACCACTAATTTTAACGTTTTAAAATATATTAAAAAGATATTTAAAATAACAATACAGTGTATTTTTAATATCTAGTAGAGAACAGTAAAAAAAACCAATAAAAAATCTGGATTCGAATAAACCTCCGATGAAAACTGAGTTTTACATGTCAGTTAATTTGTACACAGTTTTTCCATTCACAAATATTCACAAATCTGCAGAGATTTGTAAATAAATGTTACCTATAAAGAAAATTTTTCATTTGATGTACCACTTTGATTTGCTTATCTAATATTCTGTTCATCTCGTACTTCCAAGTCTGTGCTTGACAGTGTTGCTTTGAATTTGGAATAAATTATGTTAGCTTAAGATAAATTATGTGGAGAATACCTACCTAATTTATGGTGTTTCTTAGCTAAACAATAAATCCTAATTAATTATATTGCCAAAGATTATATGTTAAGTGTTTGATGAAATACAAATTAGGAGTATCCATAAAAATAAAACAAACATAAACAAATTTCTCATAATAACAATTTTTATATATATTACTTGAGCATTGTTTTCTGTCTTAATGAAAATTCATATGGGACTGTTTATATAGAATTAAGTTGACCAAGCAAATGTTCCTTAACATTACAAGATCTGTACCACATTAATTAATGGTTTTGGAAGTTGGAACATTTGATAAGGACATGTTGTATATTGTGTTTAAAATGTCAAAAGTGGAATAATTAATGTATTCACATCGGAATCAATTCATTAATTGACTATATTTTATAATATTTTACATCTGATATTATTTGAATTTTATATTTAAATATTTAATTATTTCTGTTTTTTGTTAATCGCGATTCACCTCATATATTTAATTTTATAATAGAAGCTACTCGTTCTTAATTATTTTAAAAGTTAACCCCAAGTCTTTATCTCAAAATATTCTGTATCATAAAAAGTGTACTCAACTTTATTCTTGCTTCAACTCTTACTGAAAGACTCTTGGTGATGCTAATTAATATGAACACTCAGAGATGCTAAGAGGTGTTTTTTTTTTTTTTTTATTTGTATATTTTATTTTTT
>Ga0209589_1004248_pt1 | contig 24831 bp, 11 predicted proteins | sample CowpeawhiteBW_FD_187525 | JGI IMG/M metagenome (GOLD analysis project Ga0209589, IMG submission 187525) | Root nodule microbial communities of legume samples collected from California USA - Cow pea white BW (SPAdes) (version 2) | ecosystem: Host-associated > Plants > Roots > Nodule | place: USA...
GTAATTGATTAATTGAGCTTTAAAACCTAAAGATCTTTCCAAGATTCATCTCAAATTAGTAAAAACACATTAATCAATTCAGATCCCTTTGTGGTTAGGAGTATTAGACAGATCTGATTTTTAACAAACCCATCACCCTTCTCCGTCCATTCATACTGGGTGGGTTGTTGCCAGTGGGAATTGAACCCCCAACCTGACCTTTTAACACCTCTGGCAAACCAGCACAACTGGTAGCATCTGCTGGTTTGGCAAACCAGCACAACTGGTAGCATCTGCTGGTTTGCCAGAGGTGTTAAAGGTCAGGTTGGGGGTTCGATTCTCACTGGCAACAACCCACCCAGTATGAATGGACGGAGAAGGGTGATGGGTTGGGGTGCATTGGGCTGTAGTAACCTGACAGCCTTTGGGGCCCGAGGAGGGGTAGCCAGGGATGTTACAAAAAAGTGCACTTTTTTTTGTAACACCCCCGGATCCTCTTGGGCTTACCAGGCATCCCACCTGCCACCCTCAAACCGGTTGTGTTAGGTCTGCAGCCCAATACACCCCAACCCATCACCCTTCTCCGTCCATTCATACTGGGTGGGTTGTTGCCAGTGGGAATCGAACCCCCAACCTGACCTTTAACACCTCTGGCAAACCAGCAGATGCTACCAGTTGTGCGACCCCAGTAATTAAAGGTACGCATTCATTAATCACTGATTTGATTTGACCTTCTGAGAGCTTTGACTTACTTGAGCTTCAGAGACTCTTCTGCAGGTAACCCCTCCTGGGTTCAAGCTGACATGTATTAACCGGAGAGAGACTAACTGAGGAGATAGCGGACTACATGGTAAGGTGACAATTGTGCCTAACTCATCTTATTTGTTCTCTGCAGGAACACTAGTATTTTGGCACCATACTTTTTTTTACTACCATTTGACACCAACCCTCATAACTATTCACTTTCTCTTTCTTTTAAAAATATAAAAGTTAACTTTTATTAAGACTATTCTACCCTTATAAAAGTTGTCAAAATGGTTGTGAAATGGTGTCAAACAATCTTTTTCCTAAAAAAAAATATTAGACAAGCCATTTCATGCGTTGATTAGACAAGTATAACAAAAAAACATTACACAAGTCTAGGAATACATTAATTAGATTAGTAAAGAAAAAAATATTAGATGAGTCTATCAATGTATTGATTAGATGAGTCTAACAATACACATTAGACAAATTATTCATATATTGATTAGACGACACTAGCAATATACATTAGACAAGTCTTTCTACACACAAATTAGACAAGTATATTAATACACATTAAACAAGTTTATCCATGCACCGATTAGATTAGTATAACAAAAGAACATTAGATGGGTGTAGCAATAAACATTAGGCGAGTCTATCCATATATTGATTAGATGAGTATAGTAAAAAACATTAGATAAGTCCTTTTATACATTGATTATATGAGTCTAAGAATACACATTATAAGTATGTCCGTACATTGATCAAACGAGTCTTGCAACTCACATTAGACGAGTTTCTCCATACATTAATTAGACAAGTCTAGTAATATATATACGTTAGAAAGGTTTGTTCATACACATATTATATGAGTCTATTAATACACATTAGACGACTCTATCTATTCTTTTATTAGATGGGTCTTGTAATATACATTAGATAAATTTGTCCATATACTAATTGGATGAGTTTAACAATACATATAAGATGAGTGTGTCCATATAATGATTAGCGAGTCTAACACCACATATTAGTCGAGATTATCAATGCACCGATTCGACGAGTCTAGTAACACATATTAGACTTGTCTATTCATACATTGAACTATATTTTTAGTGAGTCTACCCTACTTATTTCTATATATTCTTTATATTTTCAGAGAGTCTATTCTATATTTTTACACATACTTTATCTTTTGTATTTATACAAAGTCTATCATTTATATTTTTGTAGATGTGTTAACTTTCTGAACCTGTAAACTATTTTTCACGTTGATTGCATTCAAAAATTAATTATAAAATTAAAAATATGTATTATTTTTTTCACACTTATATCATTTTATTTAAACATACACATAAACACGAAACCATGTGTAGACGCGAGTTGAAAACTAGTTTTAAACTAAAAGATTTACTATCTTTCTCATAATCTTATAAACTTTATTAATCGAGTAAATAAACTTAATTTTCAATAATATATATTTAATAAGCATTATTTTAAATTTATTAAATATTTTTTATGTACGCTTCAGATGAGAAAAAAAAAAAAAAACAGTTCCATAAAAGTCGATTGCCGTTTCGAACAGAAATACTCAAAGGAATTATAAACATTGTCTTTTGACATAAGGCTCTGGAGACCCATTTTATATCAAGAATGGTACTTCAGTATATTTGGTACTTTAAAAGAAGAAAGGTCTATTGAAGGAAGTTTTGCATTTATTTTAGAATTATCGAAGAAAACACACACAAATGATCATATTAAAATAAATTTGACACAAAATTGTGAAAAATAAGAGAAAAAAATCACTAAAAAAATTAATTATTTTAAAAAAAATACATATTTAAAGTATTTTGGAAATATTAATAATACATAATTTTTAGGTATTGACTTTAAAATTTAAATTTTTTTTTTTTTAAAAAATTGTAAAAAAATATATTTAAATTGTCTTTAATATCAAATAATAAATAATGTAAAATTATTGAAATTATCAAAACAAAAATATTATTACCAAATTTTAACAGAAAAAATATAAAAAAGAAAACTGTTAATTGGATGAAATTTTGTTGATAAAGTAGCATTTTTGATTAAAAAGAAGTTGAAAAGGGGAAAGTTGTAAAATGATAGAGAAAACAATCACATGAAACGTTGTTGATTGATTGGTATTTGGTTTAGAGTTGGACCAGTCCACATTGATACCGAGATATAGGTGTCCACTAGACCGGTCCACTTCTTGCAGAGATACCTATATATGATGCTGATAAATCACCATTACAATTTTCTGGTTTTTTTATTATTATTATTGAATAGTGTTAATTTAATCTTTTTACAATTTTTACTCTAATTTAAAGATTTTATAATACTTACGTTATTATTGTAGTTGTTAATAAAAACATATGTTTTTAAGATACAAATGATTTTTTATTTTTATAATTCATAATCTATTTTTCTTATGTCATTAAATTTTATAAAACTTAAATCTTGACCTTATAATCAAACATATATGATCTATAAATGAGATGTTACTATATTGGCTTATATTATTAGTAACGAGTTTCCTTAATGTATTTCTTCATAGTAATATTTTACTTTGAGGTTGATTGATCATTATATACATATTCAGAGGAAATCGTGATTGTTTTTGGTTCTGGTAATATACAGATATAAAAGAGTTTAACATTATATATAATGTATTACTGTAATATTTTTACACTATTTATTAACAAAAATAATTAGAAGGACTTTTGACATAACTATTGTAAAAGTTGATATACTTATTATAAATTTATAAATAAAAGTTTTTCATTGAATGACTATAAAACAATACAGACATCTTTTCTCTCTAAAAAGATCTTAATACATTTTAAATTTTAATTTTAAAACCTTATTCATATTAAATCTAGTTTGTAACATGCTACCATTATCTCATCTATCTTTGAAAATACTACAATAACATGCAATTGATTCATTAGATCTCCTTCCTAAAAACAAATACTTATTCTTGTTTGTAAACTTATTAAGCAGATTGTAATTCACATACAACCTTGAACACATAATTTCTCATTTTCATTTCTCCCTTTTATTTTTCCCTTCTGTAATTTATCCTAAGTTTCATCATTACACATCATTGTTTGTTTTTTAATCAATTTTTTCATTGGGTAATTTACCTTAATGAGCAATGCCCAAGAACTGATGAATGACATGCAAGCTTTAAACGACACATATGCATCAATGGAAAAATTGAGTTAAGAACTCTTTTTTTGCTTTACTTTTTTCTTTTATATATATATATATATATATATATATATATATATATATATATATATATATATATATTATATTTTAAATTTATAGGTGTTATGTATTTCCGTTTCGAAATTTTCAATTTGTGTTATAATAAAAGTTTTATAAAGATGTATCATTATTAATATTTTTTCATATTAATTTATTTTGTGTTATATTCAGTGATTTAAATAGTTAAATATAGATTGTTTGATTGTTTTATAATTTCTTTTTTGAATAATTATGTTTGATTATTTATTTTACTGAATTTTTATTTAATATTTGAATTTTAATATTTTGTACTACTTTTTAGTAATCATTATTATATATCATTTAATTTTAATTTCTTTCAATTATTTTTTAATTATATATTTAGTAATCATTATTATTTTTTTATATATTATTATTATTATATTTTATTTTCATATAGAGTAGAATATATATAAAATAATTTTTATAATGTATAATATTTTACAATAATTTTAATAACGTTTTTACAATTTAATGTACAAATATGAACTCATAAATATTTTACCAAATAATTATTCTCTGAAAAAGTCAAAATAATTTTGTATATTTTTATTATTTATAAAATATTCAAATCATCTTTAATTTATTTATAATTAGTGTTTAAAAATAATTTTAAACAAATAATTAGAGACCTTTGCTGTTTATTGCAAATTAATCAAGTTTTAAGTTATAGAGATAAATTGTTAGTTGCTTAAAATATATGTTTTAAATTTGTAGAATTTATTTTGAATTTATTATATTTTAAGTTTGTCTAATATAACTAATATATATATATATATATATATATATATATATATATATATTATTTTTTTTATATTTTTTTATTTTTTTATTATATATAAAATATATATATATATATATATATATATATATATATATATGAGTTTTAATTTGTTAGTAAATTTATATTTTAAATTTATAGAATTTTTTTTTTCATGATTGTTTTATTTGGATTTGATTTCTTTATTTTAATTAGCTCAATTATTATACGTTTTTTTTAAACAATTATATGATAACATGCATTTTATTAAAAAAATACACAAAGTTTAGATAATCTTTTATAATAAAAATAATAAGGTATTACTATTAAATTTTACAACATAAACTATTTATATTTAATTTTAATTATATTTTAATATATTATATTGTTTCTAGAAAATTTGTACATTTTTGCAGAGTAAAATAACTACTATATTTTAAAGTAAATAAAATTTTAAGATATACACCTTGTCTCTTTGGATATTTGGATAGATGTATTATTCACAAAGAATAGGAAATGATGATTAATAAGTGAGTGGTATTATTTTGGAAATGATACAAGGTCATGGAAGAAGATGATTAATGGGATTCACTCAAAATCCAATCCCACTACCTATAGTAAGATTAGAGGATAACACTGCTGGTTTTACCAAATTAGTCATTCATTTATATTCATTCTTCTTATTATGAAAATTCAACATAATAAAAATTAGTAATACAAATAATAATTTAGTGTGGTTATATTAAAAATTTATTACTTATAAAATTACTATTAAAAATAAAAATAGTCTCCATGTAAATAAATTATTTTTCATCTTATATATTAAATTTATTTTCATACAAAATATATTGTATTATTCAATTTTTTATAAATATTTTTTTATATTTTCAATCATTCAATAAAATTTATAAAAATAATTATAAATTATTTATATATAATTTAATATTACGTATAATAATAAAAATATTTTGATAATACAACTTTTTTATCTATTAAAATTATTTTTTAATATCACGTCAGTGGACATTTTAATAATATAACTTTTTTATCTATTAAAATTATTTTTTAATATATTACATCAATCAATTTAATTTCAATATGTCACACCAATTACAAATTTTTATAATTTTCACTTTTTAATCTGTTCTAAAAACAACTCAGACTCCCTTAAAAAAATAATACTAACTTCAAAGTATAATTCTCCCGACCTTTTCCTCTCATTCTCCTTCTGATCAAAACATTATAACTTCTTGTATAGAAAGTCTTTGGTCTCAAATAATATCCCATAATTAAAATGAGAACACAGGAAAATAATAACCGCCAAGAAACTCGTGTTTCATCCCTTATTTTCTTTCGAAAAAATTTAACATATATTATAAAATTACAGAGAGCTCCTTTTGGCTTTGAACAAAACAGATTTCGATGGTAACAAAAATCTCGGTAAGAGTGCGCAAGCGATTCTATGTACGTGTTGGCACCACGTTTGAGGCAAGTTCGCCAACTTGATTTTGTATCGAAACCAAAGGTCCACTCTTCCAAACACACTTATATTTATATGAGTGGCACCTGTGCAACAAGAAAGCGGTTCAACCAGCCATTTTATTCTTCCACACACACTTTTTCTTCTCTCTTTTCTTCCGCCATGCCCAAACTCACTTTCTTCTCTTCTAAACACTTCTTGGTCTTATCTCTCGCCTTGAACGTTAGTCTCATACTCAGATTAATCGTCCACGAAGGAGAAGAACCCCACAACCATTCTTGTTTCGGACCACAAACAACAGGGGCATCCATTGCAAGAACCAATTCCAACATGCTTATATCATCATCATCATCCTCCAATTCAACAACTTGCACAACAGGAAGTGGGAGTAGAGTGATCAACCTCGACCAGTAAGCAAAGACTTTACTACATAATATATGTTTTACTAGTTTTAGTTTTTTTTCTCGTATATGATGTGTTGGTTAAGGTTTATTATAACTTGCAATATGTTGGTTGTTTGAGTGAGTAAGCAACCTTTGACGTTTCAAGATACTTGGAACATGTTTTTAGACATTTTTCAAGTTGTCAAGCTAAAGGGTTAAGAAATTTTATTGATAAGTAAAAAGTAATGAGTCGAAGGTAACCAGAGACCAAATACTTGTTGTGGATGGAAGATTATTTGGCGTTAGATGGTTGAAAATTTTCGATTCTACTGTCATTTTCTGCTACCACTTTTGTTTGTTTGTTGGTAGCTATGACTGAGTCTTGCGTCTTTGGTCCTGTTCTTTGCGTTCTGCTATAGCTATTGTTACCCGAGAAGACAGAGACAACTCATCTTCTCTAACGTGACTTGCTCATACCAAAAATGTCAGGAATATAGCAGCAGAGACACAGTACACAAACAAATTTGTTTCATTATATATATTTTTTTATTATTTTATACTTGTAGCAGAAAATTGAGAGATTATTTATATAATTTAAACGAGTAGTGTAAATAAATTGGAATTAAATTAACAGAGAAATTCCACAGAAGTTATTAATTAATAGGTGTTCAAATGAATGGAACTATTTGGATTCAAATGTTTTTATAAATGTTTGAATAACCAGGTTAAACTTATTCAATTGTTTTTTCAACAAAGTTTAAGTTTTTTTTTTTTTTTTTTAAGAGTTCCGTGCTATTCATCATGTGCTAAATTCTCACATAGTTTAGTTAAGTTCTACTAATTTTCTTAGTAAATTAGAAGTTGCCGAAGTTGTTTGGAACAACATGGAACTCAGTGTTATTATGTTTTTTTATCGGAGATAGCTGAGGATTAGCACGGTTTTCAAATGTGATGTATCACGTTTCCAAATATATCACGGATTTTATCAGTCAACGTTTTTCTCACAGATTTTGCAATAACGTCAAGTTAATTGTCTTAAATCATTTAATAATTTCTTCAACACCGAAAACTGAGTTTAAAGTTCCTTAATTTCTAAGTTAGATCAAGACGTTGCTGATATTTTGATTGTATGTTTTTTCAAACATATTTTACTGCTAAATGTTGGATCCTGTCATCTTCCTAAGTGTGTTTCATGTTCGATGTAAGAAAAGAAAAAAAAAATTCATTTTTATCATGCACAACGCAATGCTCAACACAAGGGTTATGATTTAGTTAGAAAAAGTAGAGTCCCATTTTTATGTTAGAAGTGGTAGCCAAGTAGAAAAGTCTAACTTTAGCACCATTGGCGGGGTCCTCATTGACATTGTCTAACCCAATAATTATCTACATTAACCTCTTAAATTTTATCATTTTTTATTCAAAAATCATTTCTCTCTTCTAACAAATTATTCTTTTCCTAAGAGACACTCACTATTGCTATAATAGTATATTTGATTAGGGGAAATACAAAAGTGATGACATAATTGCAAACTAAAGTCAATTTTAAAGGACACCCATTCCAACTCAACTATTCAATTTGTAAGAACCCTTGTCTTTTACTTCTAAAACAACTATTTTTAAATCAACAAACTGTTCCAACATTTTAACCAAGAAACATTTGATATCCAACTAATTTTCCTCCCACCGAGTCACGCCATTTTAAGGTACTGTTTTCTATCACATGGTCTTGAGTTATATTCACTGTTTTTTCATAAACTCAAAAATTCTGCTACATGTCATAGAAAAAAATGGATCAAAAATTTCTTCTTTAAAACACACTTATTTCTAAAAGTGTTTATCTTTATTTTGCCTTTGAAAACCCACCATTTTTTTTTAAATGCTATGATATAATAGTGTTCGTTGGTAGTTGGAAGAACAGGAAAAAAGAAGTTGGTGGGGTCACATAGGCACTGCATAAAGACACTCTTTCGGCCGTGGCCATAACATAACACTATGTGGAAGCGCTTATTTTCTTTGGTTCTCTGAGTGAGTGAGAAGACATTTTTTAAGCTTTTTTTTTTTGGCTCAAACGTGATTCGCTGAATTGCAGAAGCAAGGTTTGAGTTGGACCCTTTGGAATCTGGATCTAAACATGTCAACTACATTGTGGGTCCTCCGAAATTGGAAATCCAACTCCAACATATTTTGTCCCCTTCACTCTTCATTTCTGCATGCTTCACATTCATTCATGTAATGCTAAATGCATACATTTACCCTTATATTTTCAACCCATCAAATCATTGCTTTGGCTAATGCAGTTTTATGATTACTTTTTCCATAACCTTTACACGTGCACATTCATCACTTACTAATTTCAATGCCCTTTCCTCAACTTGTTCATTGCCCCTTCTTTACCTAATTTGTGGAAGAAACAAAATCATTACTATGCCTTAATTTACTCAAAAGAAATTTTATGATGGGATTTGTGTCTACATGTGAGAGCAGTTAGTTAAATGTATCTGTCTAGGTTCATTATATCTTTGAAGTCCTATACTTTTTTTTTCTGGTTTCACTGTACTTTTACTCTTCTCATTATTCTCACTTTCGTAAATTGAATAGAAATAGATAAGAAGAATGCATATGAAATACAAAAAAAAGTCATAAAATTAATAGATTGAAATTTCTCGGTTTCCATAAAAGAATTCTCAACATGATTTAAAATATTTGTTAATGGGTGGACATGATGATAATGCATGTTTTATAGTTCATGACATTATAGAAGGTATGCAATTTTTTTATTGTGAGATGTTTGTTCATTGTGGGACATGAAGATGGTGCATGATCTGGGTAGTTTCTGCTGAGCTGTGTGATGCATTAAAATAAAGATTGAAAATTATATGAAACTGAGATTTTGTGCAGTGGAGACCCGAGAGTGTACGAGAGATTTTGGAGACAAAGTGGTGAGAAGAGCACGATCATAATCCCGGGGTGGCAATCGATGAGTTATTTTTCTGATGTGACCAACATTTGCTGGTTTTTGGAGGCAGAGTTTGCAAGGGAAGTGGTGAGGTTGCACACGGTGGTGGGAAATGCTGTGACAGAAGGGAGACACATTGTGGTTGGCACAGGTTCTTCTCAGCTTTTTCTGGCTGCTCTCTATGCTCTTTCCCCTACTGATGCACCTGAACCAATCAGTGTTGTCTGTGCCACACCCTACTACTCAGTGAGTAAAAACTATATTTTAATCATGTTTTAGTTTAGTTTATGATTGAACCAAAATATAAAATTAGGTGTATACTCTGTTTTGTCTAGAATTAATAGACAAGAAGATTTCTAAGATATTGTAAAAGTATTCTTTAGTAAAAGTGCATGCATATGAAGTGTTTGATTAAAGAACAGCAAGGTCATTCTTGAATCTGTTTCTGATACAGCTTCTGTGATGTAAAAGCAATGCTCTTGTACTAATTACCACATACAGCTTGTGTTATAAAATAGACAGTGGTTGACCACTTTTTTATATATAGTGAAGCAATTATTGCATGCTCCAAGGAACTTAAAACAGTGTACTAAGTCAAGATTTTTTTGTTGGTTGTTGATGATGAACCATAGACATTTATTGTGACAGTTGGAAATCAATAAACATTAAGCAATTGAGTTAACTGTGTCTGAGATTCTTCTGAATGAAACACTTACTGGTTATAGCATTCAATGTGTTCCTACCATTTCTTAGGTATCTGTACTCTGCAATTAATTTCCTTCCTTACTGGTACTGTCTTAAGATCATATCATAATATACTTTATGTATTTAAAACAGAAAAATAAAAAACTTCTGTTCAATTCTTTAATAACTGTTGTAATCACAGTTGACAAAAATTGATTTTTTTCCTTGTTAATCCTTCCATGTTTATCTTATCAGTATGTTCTGTTTTTCCTACACTCGTAATTTTTCACATCTGCAACTGATCACATGACACTCGGTACTTTTGTCCAACTGTGGCATGTGCGGAACTGTCAGTAAAGTAGTTTTGATTTGAAAATCTTAACATTCATTCAATTGATGAACAAAAAAAGTGTGATATGGCTTCATTACTAATTATGGTTGACCCCATTAATCACACTATATACTGCAAAGAAACAAATTATACACAGATTTTAGACAAGGTGACACACATTTTAGTTACATCACATGGTTCTGACTTTCATTATGGTGAGGTTTACCTGGAAAATTTTGCAGTGACACGTTATTTAGTTTGAGTAATTGATGGTTTGACATGAAATTGACGAGTGAACTAACTAAGTAACTACTTGCAGTCGTACCCATCAATGACGAATCACCTGAAATCAGGACTGTACCAATGGGGTGGTGATGCAGAAAGTTTTGAGAAAGAGGGTCCCTACATTGAGCTGGTTACTTCTCCCAATAATCCTGATGGACATGCAAGAATATCTAAGGTCAACAGAAGCCAGGGATTTTTGGTCCATGACCTTGCCTATTACTGGCCACAGTACACTCCAATATCAGCACCTGCAGATCATGATCTTACCCTTTTCACTGTTTCAAAAAGTACTGGCCATGCTGGAATGCGCATAGGGTAAGTTCACCCATATCATAAACGCTACCTTTTTCTACACTCCTCAATTATTTTCTCTTTCACAACAATTGTACAACCTTCATTGGATGTTTCTTGAATTACTGTTCTACAAAAATTGGAATTTTACTTTCCTAACCTGCACAATGCTTTGATGTAAATCTTCAGTTTTTTTCTTTTTTTCTTTTATCGGCAATGTTAGATGTTAATATGGAGAATGTTAGTTGTTAATATGTTAGCGGAGGAGTTGAATCTGCAATATCTTTCACTTTCTTTTTTAAACTAACCTTATAACTTTTGAGTGTTTATAGGATAGAGTTGAACTCACGGTCTATCTCACCCTTCCTTCCAATTTTATTACTACACGAACCTTATAACTCTGATGTAAATCTTCAGTAACCAGATTATCAAAATTAAACTCTTAATTATCATTAGAAAACAATACAAATTCACAATCAACATATGTGTAACTTATTTAAATACATGTCTTTTATCACTCTTTTTAAGACTTGTTTAAATTTTTTGTTAAAAAGTATTAACATATGTGAAACCAAATATGTTAGTAATTAATCTAGAAGTATGGCTAGTTGGACTGGAACCATTTTGGTTTCCTGAAAAGTGTTTGATGTATAAAAAATAAAGTAAAGAATTATTATTTTTTTCTTAATTAGCAATGTTAGTTATTAGTATTTTGTTAATAGGGAAGTTGAATTCATAACCTCTCCTACACTTCCTTACAAATCCACCATGTCAACTTTATATGCGTGTTAATAGAAGTTAAACTCATAATCTCTCTCACTCTCCCTTCCAGTTTTAATACTAAATCAACCTTATAACTCCAAGTAAAGAAAGATGAATCAAATTCGTAGAATGCACATTAATTTTTGTAATTTGTGTAGGTGGGCACTTGTGAAAGACAAAGAGGTGGCAAAGAAAATGACAAAATTCATAGAGCTGAACACAATTGGAGTGTCTAAGGATTCTCAACTCAGGGCAGCTAAGGTTTTAAGGGCAGTTTCTGACAGCTGGGAACAAGGAAACCCCCAAGAGGGGGAGTCATTCTTCAAGTTCAGCCACAAACTCATGGCAAACAGGTGGAAGCAACTTAGACTAGTGGTGGAGCATAGTGACTTATTCAGTTTGCCTAAATTTTCACCAGCATTCTGCACTTTTTTCAAAGAGGTCTTGGAGCCTCAACCAGGTACTTACTTGCTCTATTGATCACAAATTTGATTTCATGCGTTCATATTTCTTCTTTTTCAGTTACTTGTCTAGTGATTTTGTTTGTGCTCAACTTTTAAGAAAAGTGTTTCAGTAATCAACTTCAAGTTACATATAAAAACTTATATTGTTTTTGTTTTATGCATGTTTGATGATTTGACAGCTTTTGTGTGGTTAAAGTGTGAGGGAAACGTTGAAGATTGCGAAAGCTTCCTTCGAGCACACAACATCTTAACTAGAAGTGGAAAACACTTTGGGGTTAGCCCAAAATACGTAAGAATTAGCATGTTGGATACTGATGAAAATTTTAGCCACTTTCTAGAGAGGCTTTCTTCCATAAAATCGTGATTGGGAAAATTTGCTTCTGGGTAATGTTTGTATGATAATTAGAAGTGTTAGTTTTCTGTATGATGGAGAGTGAAACACCGAAATGCAATTTTGCTCCTTCATTTCTATCCTTCTCTTTTGCTGCATAATTATTTCATCATGTCATGGCTCTTTCTCTGTTTAATAATAATTGTACCAAAATAGTCCAATTCTTTTAGTATAAATACATTATCTGATTCTACTTTTGGACCAAATGAAGATGTACATGACACGAAAAACATTATAAGATTAACATAGTTTAACAAAGTTATCTTGTATAATTTCTTCAATTTTTGAACTTGTGTGTACCAGTTGGTTTTAACTTGAGGAGAAGTAACTATAATGTTTTTTTTTTTTCATTCTCTGTCCTAATCGTTCGTTTAGGAAAACTAGTAATCCAAGTCAGAAGAAGCTATTGATCCTACTAGTTACACCCCAACTTTTAATATCTGCACTCTCCTTTTGTTTGCTTTATTTAAAATGACATATTTCCCTTCTTTTAAAAACACTCTTATCTTCTTGCACTCTTGTTAATATTTCACATGCCTTTCTATGCTTTTACCCAATCTCGTTAACAGTACTTCTGGTACAATATAGATTAATTGAAATTAATTATGTTTCACTCCAACAAAGTTAAAATAATTTTCATTCTCTCAACATCATCTTTTGTTTTTTTTTTTAGTCAAACTTTGATGAGGAAGGTCTCGTTAAAAATAACTTCTTTCAGAACCACTATTTTGTGTGTTTCTTACATTCTGAAAAGTAATTTACTAAATACAGATAATATTAATGTTCTGGAAAGTGATACTAAAAAATGTTAAGAAAATAAAAATGTTTTTTGAAAAGTATGGTCCAAAATGTAAAAAGGAAAAGTGTTTATGAAATATTTTTTAAAATACTCTCTTTATAGTCCAAAATATACTTTTTGGTACACACTTTTTTCTTTTAATATTTTGGAAAGTACTTTTTTAAACTTTTCTTTCATTTTCATGTTTCCAAAAGCATTTTCATAATGTTAAAGAAAAAGAAAACTATCATGAAATGTTAATTTTTGTCCAAGAAATGCACTCCGAAATGTAAAAATAGAAAATTGTGTTCTATCAACTAATTTTCGAATTAATCTTCTAATATTTCAAAATGTATTTTTGTTAGTACATTTTATTTTTTTAATATTATGAAAAACATTTATAGTTATTAAGTGTTTTCCCGAACATGAATCAAGAAAGTGAAAATAAGACTACATCATTGTAAATAAATGAATTAAAATGGACGTGCATTTAGCTATAGAGGGGAGTGTAAACAGAAGAAGACTCAATTCTATTCAAGTGAACTCTTTAATCTTATTTAATTCAAGGAGGCTTCTCCCAACACCTCCAAAGACTTCTACTGCACCCCAAAGATTAATTGTGCAATCCATTTTGCCTCTCTAACTTAAGTAGGTAAAAGTAATTAAAATAATTACTGTGTTAGGTGAACTGAGAGTTGTATTTTGTTCTTATGCTGCACCCCTCGAGAAGCCACTTTCATTGTTTGATGTTTTCAGAACCTCTACGACTTTCGCTCTCAACTGCGTTTTGAAATTTTGCACTTCGATTGTTTGGGTTGCATCATTCAGGTTTATCGAAACGTTATTCCGTTATCCACTTGTTTAAGTTTTATCTTTTTAAGGTATCTAAGTTATTGTTTCACATCCATTATCCATGCTTCCGATATACTCAAAATGCTGATGAGATGCATGCATTTTTATAGTTCAACTTTGTATATATTAACTCATTTTATACGTTAACCTTTGTATATACTGAATGCATTTTGTATATATTGAATGCATGGTTGTGAATTTGGGTTTCAAAAGATGTTGATAGATGATGACATGGAAAAGCAAACAAAAAAACATACACCGACTTCTGACATCCAGTTGTGTCCAAAAATAGATTTGGAAATCCGCTTCAAAATTAAACAAATTTCGATATCCGATTTTTCAGAAAATGAATTTGGATATCAACTTTATCTTGTTACAGGTTTCCACATTTGTCATAATAAATATTTTCAAGTATTAAATTTGTAAGTTATTTATATTTTGTGATTTATTATATATTTATTTAATTTATATATTTTTATGGTTTCAAACTTCTAAAAATTAAATATTTTGTTAAGTCTTTAATTCTTAATTTTGATTTTTTTTTGAATTTATTTTTAATACAAACCAAATTTCGGTGATGATGGTAACAAAAATTTCATTTTATACGAACTAGAATTTGAAATCTGATTCGTATTTTGTTTTAATTATTTTTTTGATATTTTGAAATGCTTTGTAATTATTTTGTTAATTGTATAGCTTTAGGTATAATATTTTATTTATTTAACGTATTTGTTTTATATTTGTATTTTTAATTTTATTAATTAGTTTAAAACCATAATTATTTTTTTAATTTAATTTTAAATATTTTTTTAATAAATTTTATTTTTATTTTATTTATTTAATATTTATTGTTTTATTAATATTTTTTATGTTTTGTTTATTTTTTAAAGTTTTTTTTATTGTGTATCATATAATTCTTTATATGTAATGTAATTTTTTATTTTTCAATTTTTTAAAAAAGTTAAAACTTTTTATTCATTTATAATTAGTTTATATTTTTATTGTGTATCATATAATTCTTTATATGTAATGTAATAAAAATAAATAAATAAAAACTCAAGTTCAGAACTAAAAAACAATAAATATGAATAAAATATATTATAAAAACAATTAAACAATAAATTAATAATATTAATCAAATTAAAATTAAATCTTATATGTCAAAAAATAATAAATAAATGAAAATAACTTGAAAATAATTAAATAAAATTAATCTAAAGGCAAATATTTTAAACAAAAATTTATCATTATTAATTAAAAATTAACAAAGTAAAAATAACTACAAAAATTAAAATAATAAAATTTTATTTAATCTACTTATATAAAATATAAATAATCTAAAGTTAAATAATTAATACATAAATTATAAAATAATTAAAATTAAATCTTATAAACAAATCAAATAAAAAATAAGAAAATTAAAATCAACAATCAGACTAAGAATGTCGGTTTAAAAAAAACGGATTTAGATTTTCGTTAAAGGACTTAATCGGGCTTCGGATGTTGGTACACAATTCCATAATCGAGCTTCAAATGCTAGTATAAAAGGAAAACAAATTTCGAATTCCGTTAAATCACTTAACCGGACTTCAAATGCCGATACACAATTCCAAATTCGTTAGGCACTGTTCACCAGGTTTCGAAAGCTGGTTAACGATTTTACCAGGTTTCGAACTATGGTCTGTGACCCAAATCCATTTTTTCCTTGTACACGCTCTTTGAACTGATGCTACACATACTATATGTTTTCCATTTTATAGACATCATATATAACACATGATAGAATCAAAGTTCAACAATAACCATATTCATTCATATTTACATATACATTCAAATATTCAAAGTAAATAGAAGAATAATGCATACCATGGATGCTACTCTTGAGAAAAACAAAGAATTTGTTGCTTCCTTGCAAATTTCATGAGTGCAACAGATTTGTAGCGATTACCTTCTGCGGGTGTGGGTGTGGATTTCGTCGGTGCAACACGGGCACAACCTACCTTTTGTGTGGGTGTGGGTATCAATGCAAAGGGCCTCCAATATACAGTAGTAGCAGCGAATTTCAAATTGGGAATGAGTTTCAAATTTCGTAGTGTGAGTGGAGAACTTCTCTTTAATAACGAGAAAGTGAAGGAGGCATGTTAAAAAGTGTTGGGGGTGTGAGGTCAATTGAAGAACTCGTGATTTTACAATAGAGGCACAAAGAATCTTTTTTTTTTAACTTTTACCGCTGAATGATCAAAGGGTTCAAAGGGGTATTATAGGAAATTTAAATTTTTTTGGAGTGTAGTAGAACTCTTTGGAGGTGTAAGGAGAAGCCCTCTTAATCCAAAATACTGACAGACAGTAGCTGGTTTTACAGTTTTGGATTGAGGACCAAATTATTTGAGAATGTACAACGATATGTGAGACCACAATGTATAGATTACTAAAAATGTAATGAGTTTACACTCTTATTCAATCACAAACCCCTATATATAAATATTAAAATTAGATATTTTGCATAAAAAATTGAACACGTTTACGATAATACTTCTTATTTATTTCTTTTTGTCTTTTTTTAATCTGTTTGTCTTCGTTCTAATGGGATTTTGATATGCCCAAGTCTGGTTTCTTTGCCCGCCATTTGGTATTGGTCTAGGTTAAGACCCAAATGTAATAAAAAATGGGTTTTCTTTTTTTCTTGCAACTCCATAATTTCAATTTAGGAAACATTTCAGAACAAATTTTCTGAAAAATTTGGAACATGCTTTTCAAAACAAGAACAAATTAAATTTATTTGAAACTAGCTTTTTGGAACAAAATGTCAAAAAGAAATTTACACCATATGTGATTAGACACAATTTTACATGTTATTTAGGTTACTAGATAGTGTAGTGGTCGCAAACGAAGTAAAGAGAAAAAAAGAGGAGTGCATAATAGTAGAAGTTGACTTTGAAAAAACATATGATTAAGTTAATTAGGAGTTCCTCATATGTATAATGGAGATGTTAGGGTTCTGTTACAAATGGGTCAAATGGATTTGGGGATGTTTAGAATCATCATCTATTTTTGTCCTAGTAAATCAGAGTCCAACAAAGGAATTTAAACTTTCTAAAGAGCTTAGACAAGAGGATCCTCTAACCCCATTCTTGTTCCTTATTGTGGCCGAAGAACTAGTTGGGGTAGTTAGACTAGTTGAGATCAAAAGACTTTTGGAAAGGATAAAATTTGGTAACAAATAAATTATGATTAGTATGTTACAATTCTCTAATAGTACTATAATTGTGGCTAAAACTAAGTTAAAAAATATTATGGTTATAAAGAGCATCCTAACATGTTTTGAATTAACATCAAGACTTAAAGTTAATTTTCACAAAAGCAAGTTAGTCAGCATATGATTTCAACAAAGGAGCTTGAACAATTTTCTTTTGTATTAAATTGTGGAATCATGAATATGCCATTCAAGTATTTAGGCATCCAATAGGAGGAACCATAGAAGGAAAGATTTTTTGCTGGATATGATATCAAAAATTAGGAAAAGGTTATCCATATGGAAAGGTAGGCATATTTCATTCGTAGGAAGAGTAACCTTAATAAAATTTGTATTGTCAACCATCCCCTTATATTATTTATCAATATTCAAAATGCCTTTGGTTGTGGGAAAAATTATTAGAAGAATTTATAGAGAGTTTCTATGGGGTGATGGGTGTGAAGGTAAGAAAATTGCATAGGTTAAGTGGGAAGTGATATGTAGAACAAAGAAAGAAGGTGGCTTAAGGGTAAAGGATTTGAAATTGTTTTATATAGCGCTACTTGGAAAATGGAAGTGGAGACTTAGTATAGATGTTTCAGGTCTATGGAAAGAAGTTTTGGTCGCAAAATATAGGTCATGGAGGGAACTAGATCATGCAAAAGATGGCTACCATGATTCGTTATGGTGGAGAGATATTAAGAGAGCGTGTGGGGAGGGAAAGGAAGGAAATTGGTTTAATAAAAATATTATATGGAGAAGAGGTAAGGGAAACAAAATAATGTTTTGGGATGATAAGTGATTAGATGAAACTCCTTTAATGGTAAGATTTGAGAAACTATATTTGAACTCCATCATAAAAGAAACCACCTTAGATGAGGTTGAATTTTGGGTGGAGGAAAATTGGATTTGGAATTTACCATGGAGAAGACAATGGTTTGAATGAGAAAAGACTTTGGTGGATATGTTGATGCAAGCTATAGAGGAAAAGACATTTTTTAGAGATAGATTGGATGGGAAGATTTGCAATGCAGTGCAATCAACATATACAATCTTAACAAAATGATCTATAAGGGAGGTAGATTTTTGCTTTGATAAATTTTGGAAAATCAAAGTTTTAGCATCTATAACACCCCTGACGAATATTACTTAATAAAAGAATTTATAATTGAAAATAAGTTCAATTGTCTGATTTTATTTCTAAAAGGCGAAAAAATTTAAAAATCATTAAGAGCGCCTAAAGCTAAAATCCATAATTCACCATTATATTATTAAAGGTTCCAACATTCTAAAATTGACTTAAAGAAAATACAAAATATTTCAAATCATGTATCTTTAACAAGATTTCTCAAGCTAGCCCTCACTTTGGCTCTATGCCTTGCCATCATTACTTGGAATAATATTTGCTCCCGTGTGACATGTTACACGATCATCACTAAACATAAATAGAAAGGGTGAGCTTAAAATAGAATAAAATATGTGCAGACCACATGAATACCTCACCTAAAAGAATTAACTTCACTAGACTATATTCACACACACTTAAAGACCTTATAACACAAGGTAATTGTAACCATAACCTCATAACCTATATGAGGCTAACCCATCCAATCATATCATGCACATACTCGACCATGATCTTAGGGATTCCATATGCTTCCACGAACCTTCCCGTTCGTGGTCAAGCTCTACGACCCTCCCTGCTCATAGTCCCACTATATGAACTTCCCTGCAAATAGTCCACCTCTACGAACTTCTCCACTTGTAGTCTAACCTTTACGAACCTCCTCACTCGTAGTCCAACACGCGTGAACACATCTTGTTATGAACCTCCCCGCTCATATCAGCCTTAAGTGTTAGCACGGAACATACGAATACCTCACCTAAAAGAATAAAATATGTGCACACCACATGAATACCTCACCTAAAAGAATTAACTTCACTAGACTATACTCAAACACTTAAAGACCTTATAACACAAGGTAATTGCAACCATAACCTCATAATCTATATGAGGCTAACCCACCCAATCATATCATGCACATACTCGACCATGATCTTAGGGATTCCATATGCTTCCACGAACCTGCCCGTTCGTGGTCCAACTCTACCACCCTCCCCACTCATAGTCCCACTCTATGAACTTCCATGCAAGTAGTCCACCTCTACGAACTTCTCCACTTGTAGTCTAACCTTTACGAACCTCCTCACTCGTAGTCCAACACGCGTGAACACATCTTGTTATGAACCTCCCCGCTCATATCAGCCTCAAGTGTGAGCACGGAACATACGAACCTCCCCGCTCGTATCCCCACACAAGAGTACATTCAGTACGAACCTCCTCGTCTGTATCCATCATGCGTTTCCAACTCCATTACGAACCTCCCAGCTCGTAATCCATCCAAGCATATCCTAGAATAAAACCATCATCATAAGGCATGTAACACACATCACAATGCAACCTGCCACTGCACTATTGCTTGGCCCAGCCAGGTGAAGTTGCAACGCAGACCACTTGGCGGTTCCAATGCACCGCTAGGCGCCACACTTCACAGGCCCCTCCCTGTTTGTAGTTATCACCTAGCGGTCCAATCCACATGACCAAACACTATTAGTAATGCGTATTTTTATTGGTTTTTACATTCCAACCTATTTTTTGGCACATCAATCATCACAAGCACACTTCCAAAATATCAATGCACGTTCATATCATTCTCCATGACTAAAATTACCCTATCATACCTCATATGCTTAAATCCCATACATATTCATATGTATTCACCAACTTAAAACCATGACAATACTTGAGTTTCACCAAGAGTACATAATACTTATAGGAATCTATAGGGCAACAACCAAATCATGCATACAATCATATACAATATTCAAGGTTTCAAACAGTGCCTGTAAGAGTCCCTTTTTTATTCCAATGCTTCTCACCAAAACCAATATTTAGCCCTCTACATGATCATGCACCCATACATGGACCCACATTAGTAGCAACTGTAATCAAACAAGAGATTTATCATGCTCTTTAGAGACTTTGAACCAGCAATCCTATTAAGACTTATAATTCATGCAACTCATAATATTATCTCAGACATCACCTACTCTAATCCATTGTTCCAATAACTCAAGTAGTTCAAGTGTAATGTTATTTCATGTTCATAACTCACACATTAGACACACCACTACATAATTTCACACATTTTATCATCATACCATTTTCATGATTAAGAATGTACCCCAATAGGACCCCAACTCGCTGCCAAAACATAGCCAACCAAATGGCTGTTGGACATTGTCTATCGCCTAGCAGCAAGCATGTACTACCAAGCGGTGCATCAATTTCTTGGTAAAACCCAAATTTCGTTGCACCTACGAAAAACCCTAAAACCCCCAAATTCAATCCATTCATCTAATTTCTTATATATACAATTAAACAAGATTTCATACTATACGTATAATCCATTTAAACTCAAAGACATATGTTATAACAACAATTTCTAATATGGAATTCATGCTTTTAACTCATCCCCAAGCCTAACCTTAACCCTCATTCTTGTTCATGCAATAATTCACCCAAATGTCCATACGAAATAGCATTTCAATATTTCACATCTAAAATCACTCAACCAGAACGAAGAGAGTCAATCCAGAGAATCAACATTGCTCCCACACCATCAAAATGTAGAAACCGAATCACAGAGATCGCGTAGCCTGGCGGGCCTTGTGTGCCGCCATGCGATTTTTGGGCAAAACCTAGAATTGTTCATCTTGCCTCCTGTGTCGCCTAATGGTTTCTGGGTAGAAACCTAGAAACGCAAAATTCAGCAATGAAAGTGAATGAAGAAGGCACACATGGGTTCAATAAAATCACAAAAGCATCAAAACATATAAGATAGCACATAAAGCAACTGCCCTTACCTAGATTTCCCACTCTAATTCCACCACTAAGAACTCTCACTAACCCTTTTTCCTCTATTTAGGTCACAATTCAATGGTCTCAAAGTATTCGCTCTGCTACCACACAACCCTCTCTTTTAGACTCTCCACAAAACGTCACAAAAATAATAAAACATGAAAGGGGACTCTTTAGCGCTAAGCAAGGTTTAAAGTCACATCCATCCATTTATCAAACATATGCACAACCAACAAGCAAATATATGTTTCATGACAATCACACATCCATGCAAAAGTAAAATAATATATTAAAACCTCATATTAATGGCATCCGTTCAAATCCAAGTCCTCTCAACACCGCTAACATGCTCAACCACTTAAGCTATCATTACTCCTTATCATAATCTTTTGTATTAATTAATATATAGATTCTTTTACTCTCCTTTTTATTAAGTAAATATTTATTTATTTAATTATTTTTCCTATGTCTTACACCATTCGCACAATACTTTAAGTGGAGAGTCATAATAAATCGGGTGGCTACAAAGGATAACTTAGTGATTAGAGGTGTGTTGTAGAATGTAAAACTTGTGCTTTTTGAAAACTATATGATGAAACATTTAATCACTTTTTCTTTAGCTGATGGGCAACTGGTCACGTATGGAACATGTAAAACTTTTGGTCAAGGGTTTGTTTAGTATACCTCAACTAGGGGTGGCAAAACGGGCTAGGCCCAACGGGCCAGCCCGTCAGCCCATGTTAAAAGGAATAGGTTGGGTTGAAGATTTCAACCCGTCAGCCCGTTTTGGCCCGTCCTGTCCAGCCCGTCAACTTGACGGGCCAAAGTACGGGTCAGCCCGTCTTGGCCCGTTGGCCCATTTTGAAAGTAATTAAAAAGATTAATTTTTTATATTATATATTTTAAATGTATAAATATATAATGGTATTGTAATTTAAATCATTAACCCCTACAAATTAAGTTTGAATTATTAGTTATAATTGAATAATTTAATATGTAAATTTAATAATTATTTTAACTTATCTAATTAAAAACATTAACTAATCAATTAAAAGTTTAAAAACTTATTTTATTTGATTAAATATGACTTTAATAATAATTCATATGTATATATAAACAAATTTAAAAATAAAAAATTTAAAAAATTTGAAAACAAATTAAAAGAATTTTAAAAAATTAAACAAAAAAAGAACAAAAAAATTGGATGAGCCAGCCTAGCCCGGCCCGTTAGCCCGTTCTATACGGGACGTGTTGTGATTATTGACCTGTTTTTGTTTAACGGGTCAACCAGACCCAGACCATTTTTGACAGGCCACATACAGGCCAAGCCAAAATGAGTCGGGCTGGTCCATTTTGCCACCCCTAACCACAACAGCGCACAAGATAAAGTTTGATACTATATGTGGGAAGTGATAATTTGGAGTATGTGGAGCCGTAGGAATAACATCATTTTTAGGAATTCATAAGTAGTTGCAGAGGAATTGTTTACCTTAGTACAAATTATAGCTTGGGCTGGATCAATAATATTTTCATATTCTAACTAGTGTTTAAGTCTAATAACGTGTTGTCAACAACCAATTTCGTCCAGATGATTAAATAATAAATAAAATAAAATAAAAATAATTTTTAGTAATAATAATCTTATTTTTCTTATTTCTTAGAGAACTAATTTAAATATATAATATAACATAATTAAACATTTTTTTTTAAATAGAAAAGTAAATGAAATAGAAAAAGATAAGAAAAATATTTTTATAGTGAAAATGAGTTTTTAAAAGATAAACGCAAAAGAAGATAAAAAAAAATTTTATGATTAAAAATAAGAATAAAAAAGTTTTATAATAAAAAATAATAATAATAAATTGAAAATAGAAAAATAGTTTTTGAATAATCAAAATAGTTTTATAAAATAAAATTGAATTTACAAAAAAATGGAAAAAAGATAACGGTACAAAAAACTATAAAAATATTGTTTTTTGAAATATATATTTTACTAATAAGTATATATATATATATATATATATATATATATATATAAAACTAATAAAAAAATAAAAAAAAGATATATATAGTTTCTACTAAAGAAAAAATTAAAATTAAAATTAGGGAAAGTAAGAAAAGTTATTTTTGCAAAGTAATTTGTTATATGGTACCGTTATTCAACTACATCCTCCGTATACTCCTACAATCTAGATTCTCTTCCCATTTCTCTCAACCTCCGCACACAACTAATATCTTAGACGATGCTAACAAAATATAGAAAAAGGAGAGGATCTCATAGTCTCTCACATTCGTCCCTCGGGTTCTTTTTTCTTTTCTCCACTTCATTAAAGAGAGGTTTTTCACACAACACATAACTAGACATTTTTTCCTTTATCCACTATCATCTTCTTCCCAAGATAAAAAATATCCTTTTTGGATCTCACTCTCATCACCCTCCATTAACGATCACTCTAGAATAACTCACATTTAGGAATCACACACCTCGATACCAAACACAAAGAAAAAGCACCTGAAAAAATACTTCTTGGAGGACAAAGAAACCAAAACATGGAGCTTTGAGAAGATAAGAGAGATACACTTGCAAACATTGTTTTGATTTTGAAAAGCAAAAATCTTCAAGCAGGTGTGAAAAAATCCAGGTTTTTCTTTCATAGCACTAAAGATATTGATTATTTTTTTCTCTGTTTTCCTTCTCTTACACTGAAGCTTGAACTCATCATAACATCATATGTACATGTTCTAATTATCATTTCTTTTATGAAATAGTCTCTTATAATGTTGTTTTGTTATGTCAAAAGAAATGGTTGGTTGTGTAATATACGAAATCTGGGATGGGCTTTATTGTCATTAATATTAGATGAAAGTTGTATATGTGTGTTGGCATAAAAGGTGTAGAAGAAACATAAACCTTACATGTATATATAAATCTCTGCATTTGGAAGCTTCTTTTGGTACGTTAGTTTATTAATCAAAATCTGTTATACTTTTTCCTTAATTTCTTTTATCAGAATGCGAGTGTTGATTTTAATGGCTAATATAATATGTTGCTTATATTGGATGTTTCAAAATAACACACAAGATACACACTAAACATGAATATTGGAATAAAGAATTTTGAGATAGCTATTGAATAATAAATATGTCTAGGCATTAACTGAGAAAATTTTATTTTTGTTTGGTGATATTCTTTTCTAAAAGAGATATATAATATTTTACAAAAAT
>Ga0209589_1004254_pt1 | contig 24828 bp, 14 predicted proteins | sample CowpeawhiteBW_FD_187525 | JGI IMG/M metagenome (GOLD analysis project Ga0209589, IMG submission 187525) | Root nodule microbial communities of legume samples collected from California USA - Cow pea white BW (SPAdes) (version 2) | ecosystem: Host-associated > Plants > Roots > Nodule | place: USA...
TTTCCTATCTGTAATTTTTGTTCTTCAATAAAAAAAAAAACCTGGATAGAGTGAGTTTGTTGGTGCACTGAAATTGAAATGAAATTATATTGCGTGAATGTTTAGCAGATTTCATCATTTAGAGAGAGCAAGTCAGATGATCGGCGTTTCTATATATTTACAGCAACGAAAACTCTCCATCTGAGAACTGATTCGAGGAACGACCGGGTAGCGTGGATACAGGCCTTGGTTTCGACACGTGGCCTATATCCTCATCAACCCCTCCATGATCATCTCTTGCTCACACCCAATGATATATCCGTGTCAACCGACAGGCTTAAGTCACGCTTGCTTGAAGAGGGTACCAGTGAGAACCTTGTAAAGGAGTGCGAACAAATCATGCTCTCAGAGTTCTCCGAAATGCAAGGACAATTTGAAGTTCTTTGTCAAGAGCGATCTAATCTGCTTGATACAATAAGGCAATTGGAGGTCATTTCTTATCTTGTCCTTTATTCTGGAGTGCTTGTCACTATCTTCCTCTATATTGGGTTCATTTGAATGCCTAAAGAACTGTGGGGTATTTATTACTTTATTATTCCCCACCACATCCCTCCCTATCATTTTAAATGTGGTCAAAGATCACGAATTGTGCAATAATTTAACCATTCCAGGTCATTTGATCTCTAAAGTTTTCGGCTGTTTTGTTTTATAATTTATGATCTGAAATGGTCGAGTACATAGTTTGATAAAATAATCACGGTATTATATTTGTTTAATGTCCAAAAGTTTCTTTTCAGTCTCCTTTACCATCAATTATATTTTAGAAGCTATCTTTCATGTAAGGAGACTGTTGTCTTGTCACGCGTACCACTTTTTTCTAATTCTAACTAAATGTATGTACATAAACTTTCAATACTTTAGCTATATATATAAATATATATATATATATATATATATATAACTATATATATATATATAGTTTTATATTTCCTATGTATATATTTTATTCATAATAACTGCTGTGCTTCTTAGTTCTGTCAAACACATGGATGGAAACATTAGGGGGTATGTCGTTCTTGGATAATTATGATGAAATTATCTGACTATTTGAGTTGGTACAAATTCAACTGAAGTAGTATTGTCATCATACAATCAGGAACCAAGTCAAAAAATAAAATTGGAAGACCACATGACATGTTTGGTTCATGTTGTCATGCATTCTTGGCTTTTTTTGTGGTTTTTTCTAATGTCTTTTAAGAAGAGTCACGTCATTGGTGACTTTGATCGATGGCATCAATTGTTTTCTGCCTCTTCCCTTACTTTGAAATGTAATTATAATTCACGGACTTACATGTCAATTCAACTATCATATCAGTTTGCCGTTTTCTGTGTTAGTGTAATTTCTGAATGTGAAAGGTCTTTACGGTACGGGACTTAACAAATTTGCTATTGATCACAATAAACAGGCAGCTAATACTGAACCTGAAGCCACTGCAATACACGATGGTGATTACCAGTTAACAAAGAACGAGTTTTCAAGTCTTGGACGTGGAAAATATAGTGGTACTGCAATATATGTTACCCATGTTTTCTGTTTATAATATGCTGTTACTTTTGTCTTTCTTCTTTGATTTAATGAGCATGTGCTTGTATGCGGAATCTTTGTTGTGTTGAAAGTTATCACAGGGACCGATGGTTCTGTCTTATATGAACAGAAGGAATATTGCTGACATCATTTTGTTGTTGCAACCGTTTCTTGAATGATGAAAATTATTTGGCTAAATGACCTTGGAGCATGGACCCGTGTATTTATATTTTTTTCTTCGAAGTTCCAGAGTTTTAATTCAATCACTAGAATTTTTATCAGCATCCTCATGCCGATCTCTAGAGAATTTATCACTCATTATTTTATTTCATCTTTGACATTCAGTTCAACTAACAGTTTTGTTTCGAAAGTCAATCAATTAAAAAAATTAATACTTTTTATGGTCGTAGTTCATATGCCTCTATCCGTCGAGGCAATTTATGTATATGTGAGACAATTTCTGTGAGAACTTGAGGGTCCATGATTTGCTTATTCATTCAACCAGAATAGGAACTATTCTTGCTGAGCATGCTGATTTCATTTATGAACTTGTCCTTTCAAGATGTACTATTTTTTTCACATGAACCTTTTGGTTTCAGAATGTAGTACAACTGAATCATCTGATGATATTGAGAAACAAGAGATGGAGGAAGTATCAGATGAAGATGAAATCTCATATTATGATACTAGAGATTGTTTTACAGAGACTGATTGCAAGTGTGAGTCAGAAAGAGCTATAAATGAAGTGGACAGGTGTAGGGAAATCAGCACGCAATCCACTGATACAGAGAACATTCATCCTGAGAACATGGTCTGTAATTATAAGCATCCTCAGATTGCAAGACGAAAAAAGCTTCCAGATCCTGTTGAGAAAGAGAAGGGTGTTAGTCTTTGGTCAATGATCAAGGACAACGTGGGAAAAGATCTCACGAGAGTTTGTCTCCCGGTATACTTTAATGAGCCTATATCATCCCTACAAAAATGTTGTGAGGACTTGGAGTACTCTTATCTTCTAGATCTAGCTCACGAATACGGAAAATCAGTAAGATACTTCTTGCTCTTGTTTTTGCCACACCAGTGTTGAAGTGCTGGCAATATAAATTTAAAACTAGTATTGAATAATGCCTACATTATCAGCAGCACTCCTTTACCCTTAATTTTTTTATTGTCTAGTGGGACATGATGATTTTATTAGAACTTCTCTTTTCAACTCTCCCCGTGAATGTTTTTGGGTTGTTTCCATATCTTGAGATATGCAGATTAAGTAACCTTACTGCACTCCTTTAGCTTCTTTGTTTTCATTTCTGTGAATTTGTTTGGTCGCAACTGATCAGTTGCCTCATAACCAAGTAGTGAATCTGTTTTCCCCTTTGAATATTTTTTTTCAGGGAAACGGTCTTCTTCGGGCACTGTATGTTGCTGCCTTTGCAGTATCCGGTTATGCGTCATCTGAAGGTCGTAACTGTAAACCCTTTAATCCTTTATTGGGTGAAACCTACGAAGCTGATTACCCCGAGAAAGGAATTCGCTTCTTTTCAGAGAAGGTTAGTTACTTATAATTTACTGAAGCAGAGATACAGGACCCAGAGAAAGTTCCTTATAATTCGATCTTCGTACGTACTTTTGTGTTAGTATATTTATATGAGCAAGGAATTCATCATCCACCGAGTATATAGTTGATGCTTCAGTCATTATGTCTAAAACAGGTGAGTCATCATCCAACACTCATTGCCTGCCACTGCGAAGGTAGAGGTTGGAAGTTTTGGGCTGACAGCAACATCCATTCAAAGTTTCGGGGAAGGTCAATTCAGCTTGATCCAGTGGGTGTTCTGACCCTAGAGTTCAATGATGGTGAAATATTTCAGTGGAGCAAGGTAAGCATTGTAAAATCCCATGGTGATATTTTCTCTAAATCAATGTTGTGATTCTTGTTGTTTCTTGTGTTAGGTCACCACCACGATCTATAATCTCATCCTTGGGAAAATATACTGTGATCATCATGGAGACATGGATATACGTGGCAATCGGAAGTATTCGTGCAGACTCAAGTTCAAAGAGCAGACGATACTGGACCGAAATCCTCGGCAAGTAAGTTATTGGATGTATGATATTTGAAAATGATTTATTTAAATGTTAGAAATTTGAATGTATAACATGAGTGTGCGGTTTGAATTAGGTGCATGGATTTGTGGAAGATGTAACGGGGAAAAAAGTTGCGACATTGTTTGGGAAGTGGGATGACAGCATGTACTATATGAGTGGTAATGTAAATGTGAAGCCTAAAGATTTGAGTTCACCAAACGCAAACGCATCCTTGTTGTGGAAAAGGACGATGGCATCTCCTAATGTGAGCCGGTATAATTTGACACCATTTGCCATCACTCTCAATGAGCTTACTCCGGGACTCAAGGTATATAATGATGTATTATATCATTATTTGATATGCATTCCAGTTCTTATATATGCGTCTCTTATGGTTTTTTATAGCCTTTTCTGATCACGGGTATTTGATCACGGATTAAAGGAGAACCTCCCGCCAACGGATTCCAGGCTTCGACCTGATCAACGCCATCTAGAGAATGGGGAATACGACAAGGCTAATTTCGAGAAACAAAGGCTGGAAAAGCGTCAGAGAATGGTATGTCTCAAACAAAGCTTCTTTCTTTTTATTTTGGAAAAACAAAAACTGAACTTCTGGATTTCACTTTTTTTTTTCATCTTTCTTTGTCCACAGAGATCAAAACAAGGAAAGTGAGTGCTTTTTTCTCGCTCTTTTCCGTTCATACTAAATGAGAGCATAAGTTTTCAATTAGACTTTGCTTCTTTACTATTTTTAAACTGGTTTGTTTCAGAATTAACATTGTTTTCTGAATCCAAACCTTATTTTATGCCATAAATATAGAGATTGGAAGAGAAAATTAAAGAAGAGAAAGACTTAAGAAAGAAGTGAAAAAAAAGGTTGTTTAATTTAAAATAAATGAGTGAAAAATTAGTTTATTTATTATTAATTTAATTATTTATGGAGGATTTTAAAACAACGATTTCCACGTCTAACGATAAAGTTTTGCTTTTAGTACCCAAGAACAAGAAAACCCAAGAAGTTGTCTAACGATAAACACATTACCTATATTGAACCATTCACTTCTTCATCTTTTGTTTTTTCCTTTTAATTGTTCATACCGTTGTCTCCCTAACTTTTGAGTTTGTAATTGAAAGAAAGAGAGAAATATAAAATGAAAATGAAGTTAAACAAAGTTATAGACATTACTAATTGTGATTTGTTTGTGCTTCAGCTCTTTGTGTTGTAATCTGTATTCTAGTGATATTTTGGCAGTGTAGTGATTTTCTTCTCCTTTGTATATTGATGATGATCATTGTTTATATATCCACAGTCAAGGAAAATACAAGAAAGTGGTTGGAAGCCCAGGTGGTTCCGAAGAGAAGGTGAAAGTGGAACCTTTCGATACATTGGTGGATATTGGGAAGCGAGAGAGCTTCGAAGCTGGGACGGTTGCCCTGATATATTTAGTGAAATCAACGAAGACTCTGCCGATCCTTAAGTGCATTTTAACTTGGTTCAGGTAACGTTTCACATAGTGGAATATTTCATACACACTTCAGAAGAAAAAAATAAACAGTGTTTTGCTTGCAATAATGTCTGAGACACTCTGTAGGTATATCTTGAGCTGTAACTCGGTATTTATGTTGCAGATAATGATCATGAAGGTTAACCAATGGGGAGTTTAGCTTTAATGTTGTTGCATGCCGTGTGTTTTTACAAGAATGGGATTTGAGAAACCGCTGAAATTGTCATCCTTTGATGGTGTGATAAATGAACAGTGAGGAAGGGTAGCACAGTTAGGTTCCACCATTTGTTATCCACGATGCTTTGTGAATTTAAACCACATACATGGTCAAGGCTACTACTGTTGCGCGAAGATAGATGCCAATATCTGGTGATCTCAAATTGAAATTGTTTCTTGGTGTTGGATGTGCGTATATACAAAGTGGGGGAAATCCAGCTTCAAATATCACAGCGTTACCTCTTCGTTACCATGTCATAATTTTGCCTCTTTTTTTTATATGGTTTTGCTTTGCTTGTATGTAATTAGGTGGGCATTATTAGCTGATGTAAGGATATACCCTTTATCCTATTATAGCTACACTCGCCCGCAATGGCTATTGATTTATTACCTAATTGATTGCATTTTGGTAGAAATAAACAACCACAGGCTTTTTCTTACGTTTCTCCTACTTCATAATTTCGTATGTACCAAATTCAAATTGACATGGAAAATTAAGTATTATCAGGAATATGAGATGTTTCATGTAATGGTAGTCATGTCACTGCTTGAGAAAGAATAACAAATTACTATATTAAAATTAGGAAATCCTAACTGATACAAGATGCATATAATACCCTCGTCAAAGACAAATGAAATTGTTAAAGAATTCCAATTAAGCATAGTTTAATAATCCCCTCTAAATCCTTTCTTTAAGAGAGAGCAACAAAATATAGAATTTGGGTATTGGCCATCACACCCAAATAGAGTTTAGTTTACTTAAAATGGCTTTTTGTTAGAGAAAAGGTTTTCTTGACAAAAGAAAAAGCCAAATCAGTATGTATTCAAATTCCGCGCCCCTATTCGGAAAAGTTGTATTTGTCATTAGTCCTCAAAACAAGGTTAAATCATGTAAGATGAGATGTGGAGGATACATGACACAGGCAGTGCGTACACATTATCTTTTAATATAATATAATTAAGGATGAAGACTATAATAAGTATTCTAAAAAATGAAAAACCAATAAAGGTTGAAAATATATTTAAGTGTAGATTTATATATAGTGTTCTTATTCTGTTGACATTACTGTTTATTGTTGTAACCAACTTGATTTTGAAAAAAATAATAATAATTAAAACTACTTGGCTTTTTGAAAGTTGATTAGTTGAATAACGTCTTTATTCTACACAAAAGGTAAGTAAATTGTAAAGGGAAATTTTGTCAAGAAAAGAAAAAGTAAATGTAAAGGTATAAAAGATCGATAAATATTCAGTTTTGTCGGGTTGCGATGTGTCTGGAAGTGATAGGTGATTAATGATAACTAAAGAACTAAAAGCCGGTCAGCACCCACCATCACTTTGGTATTGCATGTGTCCTACGTTAAATGTTGGTGGGACTTAACTGTCATGTTTGCAAGGAACGTGTGCGTAATAATTAAGACATGGATCACATCGATGAAACACATGGAGTAAACAATTTCGATTTATTTGCATTTTCTTTTGCACAGTATAAACACATACAAAATGGTTACAACTTACAAGCTTATTTATATGGTAACCAGATGCTAGCCCTTCTTTTTTATCTGTTTTTTTTTTTTCGTTTTTTAGAGTGAAAATACTTGATTAGCATATTGATACAAGCACAGGAAGAAGAAAAAAAAAGAAAAAAAAAGAGAGAGAAAATGTTGGTGGGAAAAGATTCAGTGGCCATGGAAAGCAGCATCATCTGTTTCTTCCAATTCTATGCCCTCCTGAGCGAGCCTCTTCTCCTTGTAAACGTACCATTTAGCACAAACCAAGTATAACATCACATTTATGGCACTGAGAATAGCCAAAAGCCAGTAAAAATCATAGAGCCTCCCTTTGTTAAGATTATCTGCGAGCCATGGCCTACCATGTGCTGTCATTTTGTTCACTATAGACACCAACAAGGAGCTGAAGAAAAAACCCAGAGACAGTGTGCTCAGGAACAACCCTGTGCTCATTGTTTTCATCCCTTTCGGGCACTCTCTAAGGAAAAAATCCAACTGCCCCATGTACATAAAGGCCTCTCCAACCCCCACAAAGAAATTTTGTGGGATCAACCAAAACACCGTCATTGGAATCTTTGCTTCTGGCTTATCTACCAAACCATGTGCTTGTGCGTATCTCAGTCTCTTTATCTCTATCAGTGCCCCTGCCACCATGGAAAACACCGAGAACACCAGACCAACTCCTATGCGTTGCAAAGGGGTCAACCCATGTGGGTTCTTGAGCACTTTTCTTGCCACCGGAACGATGAAACGGTCGTAAAAGGGGACTGTTAGGAGAATTGTTCCGATTAAGAAAACGGTCATCGATGCTGCGGGCATTTGAAATGTTTTTCCTATGTGCCGGTCCATGGTGGTCGCTTGCGACACCGAGAATGTCGTCATTTGAGCGTGGATAGTCCAAAACATGATGGTGGTAGCCCATATGGGAAGCATTCTTATCACCAGTTTTACTTCTTCCACATCTGTTAAGGTGCAAAGATACCACTTTCTCTTCATTCCACCGCCCGATGAATCAACGATTGCAGCTTTGTCCAAGAAACTGCTCAAAATTAAAAACACATATTAATATTAACATTAACGGCATAAAATCAAGCTTAGCAAAATTCATGGAAAAAATGTAACTTATTTTATTTAACTAAATCCGATTGGTCGTGCCTCTGCATGACCATTAAAATAGTTAGCCTGTGATGCACTTTGTTTGTATTAAATAATTATTCCACTGTCTGCATGTCTTGAATAAAATGCGAGTTTAGTATTAGAGTACGATAATGTGCCATGGAAATGATCACATGAAGGTGTGCAGGGACATTAGCGTAGACATAGTGTTGTCTCTGTTAGAGGTGGCAGGGTGTGAGAGAGACAATGGTGAGAAAATAAATAGCAGAAAATAAATGAGGCGTGAATCTCCACTTGGAGATAACCTTGTCGTTGCTACGACTCTTACGTGGGGTGATTGGATTCTGATTCCTCTGCCCACAATGCAATTTAATTTTTGTGGACAATTATTGGAAACAGATGAAGAAAGGTGTTTATCGTCCTTGTCTCCACACGTTGAAGCAAATAAGAAGGGCAAGACATATAAAAATGATGTTGCATGTAGTATCAAAATTCCAAGCAAAGTATGCCAAAAGATTCTAAACCATACACTTTTTTTTTTTTCTCCAAGCTCGTGGGGTGGACTTCATTTCAGACCACAGACCAATGAGCCAAGATAACTTATTTGTTTTCCCTTTCATGGCCAACTAGCCCTACATATCTGGCTCTACATCGTTACCTAGTCCATTCTTTCGTCCAATCATTCACGCTTCAACAAATTCCAACTACCCTCCTAAATGTTCTTCATTCAAATTCAAATATTTTAAGCTACCCTTCAACACCACTTAATTCGGTCTGTGCTCAATTTTTTTAACGTTAATCACCTAGCTTAAAAAACAACATAAAGCGATGGACCAATGGTTGGAATCTCTTCCAGGTAAGGAAATAATAAAACTGTAACTGGAATTCTAAATTCTCCTTTCTTACCAGTGGGAATAAAAAAAGCTTTTCTTTTCACATAAACCAACAAATAGAAAAAAAAAAATACCTGTTTTCCCATATCCAAAATTTCAAACTGATCACTTCACACATACTACTTTTTTATCCCTTTCCCTGTTATCTTTCTATTCCCATCTTCAAGTTATATATATGTATGCACACTTTCTGAAGTATGAAAATAACTTTCTCCATTAAAATAATACTTCTTTTAGCAAACTAAAGTTAACAAGCTATGACAACCGAGAACTTGTACAGAACAACAGAATATTATAATTGCAAATAGTTTCTTGGGAATTTATTAAAACCAAAAGATTCAGATTGAGGAAGAAAAACTTGAGTTGAACATCAATCAATCTAGATTTAATTAGAAGAATGATTGACGATATGTATCATGGGGGGATGATTACTCTAAAGTCAAAAAGCTTACTCCAGGAGGTGTCTCCAGCAAAGTTATTTAATACTATTATAAAGAGAATCATTGAAAAATATCTATCAATCTAAAACCAGAAGAAAGAAGAAACGAAAAATAAGAGATAGCGATTGGTAAGAAAATTTTACCGGAACTGCTTGCTATGCGGCATGGTCTGTTTCTTGGCGTCATAATCATTGAAGAGCAACGAGGAATCAGAGGGCAATTCCAACTTCCTCTTCCTTATGGCAGCCACAAACACTTCTGCAAACTGGGTGAGTGGACTCCCCACAAGTTTCTTGAACCGGTACTTCCTCGTACCCGACAAAAACACAAGAAGAGCCACCACAATCGCACCCGCACAGATACCATAACCCCATCCACGTCCTACGTTGTCTTGCACGTACACAAGAACCGTCGTTGCCGCCAGAGACCCTGTGCTCACGAAGAAGTAGAACCAGTTAAAGAACTTTATCATCTGCTTCTTCTCGCCTTCGTCCGAATCATCGAACTGATCCGACCCGAACCCCGACACACTCGATTTCAAACCACCAGTGCCAAGAGCCGTTACGTAAAGCGCCAGATACAGCACCAATAACTGTTTCTCATTCGCTCTCACGCAAGGTGGCACGGTGTCTTCCGTGCACTTCGGGGGGTGCAGGCTGGGAATTATGGTTGATATCGTCAATATCGCAACACCCTATACACATCACCAAAGAAACTTAGTTATCGCTGCATCTAAGTTTTATTGTTGAAACAAGAAAAGTTTTCGCGTTTTGTTTCTTACGGTGGCTTGAACTGCTGCGAAGATGGCGATGGTGCGGTATCTGTGGAAAACGAAAACGAAAATCCCAATAAGAACTCAAAGGCATATACTCCATATATATACTTCGGTGACGGCACAATAAGAAAATATATGAGTTGAATAGAATAATTGAGATCTGGGTTATCTTGGTTTTTCCATTAAATGAAAAAGAAAAAGAGATAATGTTGGAAGTGTTGGGATAAAGTGGGTTCGGACCTTCCGAGGAAAGTATCGGCGAGGAAGCCTCCAAGCAGACAGAGCATGAAGGAGGTTCCCAAGAAGTTGGTTACAACGTTGGCAGAGGCAGCATTACCCAAATGCATGGTCCCAGTCAAATATGTTACCAAGTTCACGGCGATGCCCAGTGTTGTCAACCTCTCCATCACTTCTCCTCCTGATATGCATACATACATATATAAAAAACATGTTAAAAACATGGTTTTGATTTTGAAGTGTTGTTCATAAAAAAGATAGGTTTTTGAGACCTAATATCATGGCGGATGCAGTCCAGCCACCGGTTTTGGACCTCTCTGCGGGGTGGCCCTTGTAGTCGGAGGCATCTGGGATTGTTTTGCCTTGAGTGGTAGGGAGGGTAGACATTGTTGGAAGTGAAAGGCTCCAAGTAATACAAAAGAGGAAGTTGGCTTTTAATGCACGAGTTTTGGACCTTTATATACACCTTCGTCAGGGCCACACACGACCAGGGTTTCTAAATCTTTATTATAAAATCAAATTCTCATGCCACCCCTTCATTTAAACTATGTATGTGCACAAATTTTATTATGTCATATCAATCATGACATCGGACAAAATAAAAACAATACAACATATAACTTCTTACAAGTTGCCAAATTCTCTTTGATGTTTGAGAGTAAAATTATAAAATTTAGTATTTTAGTTTTATTCTATATGAATCTATTTGAATGCAATATTTTGTTTTTTTCTGAATAATAGAAAAATTATATTTATTGCTTCGTAATATTGTTATTATTTAATTATTGATGGCTCAAATTTTAAAATGGTGAATTTTAGTGATTTTGTAAACTTTGAATTTTACTATAAGTTGAGGAAAACTTAAAAAGCTCTTACTATCGTAATTAAAGATTAATAAGTTATGTAATTCTGCAATAGTTATATAAGGACAAGAATTATAATTGGTCCATGCAAATTCGCCCAAACATACCATTACAATACAAGATTCTGTAGATTACGCATGTTAGCACTTCACACATAAACTAAACTAGCTTATAGTTAACCAATTAAAATACTATCATTTTTATAAATACATGAATAACCCGCATGAAGTTTTGCCAGTTCTTAATGAAATATGACAAATGTGTAAACGGTTAATGCGAGCTTTTCTTAACCATGATACAAAGTGATTTTGTTTTCATGAAAATTATGATAATGATGATGAACTTGGGAAAATGATTAATGGTGTGCAAGTACTCCAAGAATTATATGATAATAGTTTAATATAGAGAACTTTTTTTCAGTGTTAAAAAATGTTGGAGGTTCCGAAATATATTATCTTATTAAATAATGGGGATGATGATGGGTTCGAAGAGTAACTACTAAAATTTGAAGGATCAGAAATGGAAATGGGACCAGGACTTGTGATACATCTAGATATGAACGCTGATATTGATATTTTGGAATTTTGGAGTAATTGTTGTGATGAAAAAACTAAATTTATTATTTTGAGAGATAACATGCATGAATCGAATGAATGTATGGTTTTCTGCAAGCATGTGGTTAATGGTAATAATTTGTCAATGTAAATTAGAATCTTTGAAAAGAAAAAGAAACTTTCCCAATTTTATTTGACCTTTTTATCTTTCTTTTAGAAGTACATGATCTCATAGGAGGTAAGGAGAGTTAATAAATTTGATTTAACTCATTTATTTTGTATATTGAGTTATATTTGGATTTTTCAATTGATTCAAAGACTAAGAAAATAATTTAAAATTAAGATGTAGTTAGAAATTGTATAATTGTATCATTTACTTTTGACTTTTGAATTGTTTGTAATGAAATAATGTATTTAAAGTAGTTAAATTTCGATTTGGTATGTATGTTAAAATGAGTATTCTAGTTGAAATTATAAATACAAATGAATGATTGCATATATAGTTGCTTGAGCTATAATTTGACTATATGGATTTGAGTTTGGTATATAAATATCCATAAGTTTTGAGCAGATTTAAATTTGTTGCATGGTTTGGTTTTTGATGTATTTTCATTCAATAAAAATGAGATAAAGATGACATTTTGTGTTGTTGTTTACTATATTAAGCGATAACTTGTCGTTGAAGCAAAAAGACTCTTGGTTGAGTTAGGTGATTTTCTTTTTCTTTGTAGGATTTTTAGTTAAATGAAAATTAGTGGCCTAATTTGATGTATTTGATGTAATGGTATTTTTGAAATTAAAGAAGGTTTATGTATTTGATGTCTTTGAGGTAATGGTATTTATACATGTGACAATATTGAAATGATATAAAAGTTAGTTGTGTGAGGTTGTTGCAGGTGTTGTTTTGTCTTTATATGAATATTCCTTAGGCAACATTTTAACCCTCTCATTTGTTTGTGCATGTTCTTCTAGATATTATGAATGTTTGAATGTGAGTGGAAGAATTTGTGACCCATCATGGTGCCTCATTAAAGCTTTAACTGATTCTTTTATTTCCTCAGTTAAGAGAACCACAGAACGATGCTCACTCACAAAATGGGACCAGCATCAAGAATAGCTACCATAGATAAGCATGCTTTAGTACCAAATTAGTTATTGATTATTGGATACGCCAATTATTAAGCTTTATTAGTTTTTCTTTTCCTAATGTTATCACAAAAGTTTTCAATTTCATTCCACTTTTCTTAACAAAGAGTTACTATAGTGTTTTGCATCGGATGGATGCCAAATAATATAATAATAAACATATATATAGAAAAATGGAAAAAATAATAAACATACTATTTAAATTCTAAAATAATAGATAACATAGGACAAGTTTTTCAGGATTGAGACAGATAAAAATAAATACTTATCTTCCTTACAATTAAATATAAGAAAAAAAAAACTTATGTAAAACTAAATATTGTATAAACAAGTTTTAGTTTATTAAACTTTATTTGATACTACTATTTAAAAAACAATCTTCTCTAATTTATAAATATGAACATAATTATCGATAGATATAATTCGAGGATAACTTATAAAAATTATATATTATATAAAAAAAGAATATTAAATAAACATAATTATTGTTCTTAATCAGTGTGAAAACAGTTAATCTTATTTATATACTATATAAATTATTTTCGAAAAATCAAGAAATGCAATAATTTTTCTTGACTTTATTGACATATTACTAAATTTTTTATTTTATAATACAAAATTTAATAGAAGAATGTTTTCTTTGAGTTTTTCCATGTTTATTTTTATTTTTTTTGCATATGAATAGTTATTGTTTTTCATACGAATTTATATGTTGCATATGAGAAACAGAGGATATGTCTTCACTTTCATAAAATTTTATTTCTATGTTTGACTTTATAAAGGTTTATATATTTTTAATAGAGGTACCTCAAACATGCCTCATCCTTTTGTCCTCTTTTTAATTGAAAAAACTTGTTTTAAAGAGTTGTATAAGGTTTAAAGTGTAAATAAAACACTTTCGACGATTAATATTATTTTTAACATAAAAAAATATTGCATGTTTATTCAAATAATTTGTCTATTATCTCATTTAAAAACAAATGACATGTGACCAACTATGTTGAAAAAATAGTCTACTCTATCTTCCAAAAAAAAAATCTACTCTCATAATATTATTCACTGTTTATATGTTCTTATTTTAATTTCAAATGCCTTTAAATAAATAAATATATATATATATATATATATATATATATTATTTTAAGCTATATTTTTAATATGATTTATTTCAATAATTATGCATCTTTTACAATTTAAAAGATACGATCTTTTTCATTTATTTAACACGTAACTATATGAATTGCGGTACTACTTAACTTACATATTAATATATTATTTCAATACTTGATTAAATTTGTACATGTATTACGTGAAAGAGAAAACCAAAAACACTGTAAAATAATAATAAAAAAATAATGTAAACATACTTTTAGATAATGATGGAGAGAAATGCAAGATGTAATGTATAGGTGGAATATCTTATCATATTATCAACTAGTTGTTTCAACTTTTAGTTATTTTTTAATTACTTTTGTCAAATATAAATTTTGTATTCCAAAATAAAATATGTATCAATTGTTTTGAGAAAAAAATACAAGGTTGACTTCAACTTGTTCGAGCCCGTGATTATACTTATTAATGTTTATTTTTTTAATCTTCTATCTATTTCAATTTATTATTTTTAATATTTTTAATTTAATATTTGTAGTATCTCTTTTAATATTTAAAAAAAATATAAAGATAAATGAAAAATAACATTATATCAGAATATAAATTAAAATATATATTTTTTATTTTCAAACATAATTTTTTATTTATCAAAAAATTAAAACTGTAGTATAATTTATATATTCAAAACTTTTTATTTATTATACGCTATAGTTCTACATAATCAACGTAGTTTAACTACTTATTTTTCGCTATAGCTATAAAAAAATTATTTTTAGTTCCTATGTTTAGAATCATTGTCTTTTAATCCGTATATATAATTTTAATTTCTTTATATATATATATATATATATATATATATATATATATATATATATATATATATATATATATATATATATATATATTATTTTAAAAACTCCTTGATTATGTTGATTTTTTGGGGCAATTAAATTTATTTAAATTATTTATTATAATTAGAAAAATAAGTTTGACTCCGTTCTTAATCAGATTTAATTTTCATATTTCAAAATCAATAACGCTTTTATTATAACTAGCGTATGTGTATAAATGATAGTATGTTAATAAGTGATAATAGTGTAATATTATTAAGTTAATATATAAAATAAATTTATATTTATTAAAAAAATTAATAGAAAAATTAACAGTTATATAAAAAATAGATAAAAATGACCGTTAATTTTAAAAAATTTAATAAATAATTATATCGTAAATGATAGAATTGATATTATAAAATATGGACAGAAAGAAAAAATCTCTTTATAATTTTTTATAAATTTGGCCAATGTAGTCATTATAATTTATTCTATATAAGTAATTGTACACATATTCAATATAATTGATAGTGATGTTTAGCGAGACTCCTACCTCTTCCATGTTTATTAAACTTAGTATAAAAATTAATTAAAACTATCATAAAATCAATATTAAAAAATAATCTAGTAAAGAAGTGACATATTAATATATATATATATATATATATAATAATAATAATAATAATAATAATAATTTTACTTGTCAGTGTTCTAAAATGATTTTAAAATTTTAATTACTTTTGAACTTTTTTTAATTTATTAAAATGCAGGAGTTTTCCGTCCATCTAATATAACAAATACAAATTGAAGTAATATATGTTATAATCTGTATCGATCACCAAAATGGAAGCAATTTAACTTGAAATTTTACCTAAATAAATTAATCAAGTTTTTAGATAAGTTGACGTTATAATTTTTAAATTGATGTAACCAACTATTCAAATTTTTTATTTTTATTCAATATAATTTAATCAATTTTGAGTTTAGAAGTAATTGCTCTCACTGAAAATTAAGTACATTTTCATAATTGAATGCAAATTAATTTCATTCCTAAATGCATACTATTATAAATGGAGGTAGATGATCTATTATGCCACACGATCCAATATGCAGCCCTTTATACTCACTCTAATGCAAGGTCCTCTTCAAGTTTTATTAGATTTTAAAAAATATACATATATACAAAAAAAATCATAAAATAATTTGAAAAAAAATCTAATAAAAACAGTTATAAAAAAATTAATACAAATAAAAAAGTGATACATACATATATATATATATATATATATATATATATAATATTTTTATAATCCATATAATATGATTGAGTGTTTGTAGATGAAAAAGAGAATTAAAAAGAAAAGTAATATGCTAATATTAGTAAACGTTAACCCAAGTGAGAAGGAGATTGATGTGATCGTGACGAAACATCTCGTTTTTTATTCATCATCCATTTTTCACACTCTTTCTTTCTCTTTTCATATTCTATTTTACTCTCAACTTCACTTTTCTCTTTTCTCTTATTCAACTTTTTATTCTACATCTTTCTTAATATTCCATCTCTAATTACTAAAATCTTTAAAATATATTCATTATATCACAACTTTTAAATTATTTTTATGGACTTTAAAACTACTCTCTTAGCGTATTCTATTTTTTTTCTACTAAGTAAGAATATTAATGTTTAATTTATATAGACAATGATTTAAGTTTTATAATAATTTTAAATATGCTATGAATCTAAGTCCGCTGCACCGCATCTTCCTTGACACTTGTTTATTCTAAAATAAAAATTTAATTATAAACACTCGTGATGAGAAATGTCGATAGTTTGCCTCATTTTTTTACGTAAATAACTATTTTTCTACTTAATTAAATTATAATTTTATTTTTCAGAAAAATATACCTGAGCAAAGACTTTTTCTTTTTCCTTCTTCCTCCTTTAAACTATTAAGTTTTGTTCGATAAAATAGTGATAAGCATTTGGGACATGGACACGCGGGTCTATTATAACCACAAATTTATTCTCAGTAACCATAGGTATGTGGTTGATGCCGATGCTACTAATTTATTACTATTTTTTACAGAAACTAAACAAATTAAATGACATTAAAAACCCTTAATGAATTCGAGTTTTGGCAAACAAGAATAATGACGAAAGTACTTTATTGGACGGCCAGTGACATAATCCATCTCGAGTTTAATTTCATTTTTATATTTGTGTTAATTTAACATCTAATGACTGAAGTCAAACTCTAAACATGTATGTTCGTAAATCTCATTAATTAATACAAATAGGGCAAAAAAGCAACATTGAGACGTAAGATTTGTTGCCTTTCACAGAGACTTTGAAACCTCTTTTCTCTTGAAAACTATCACTGATTGGGTACAACAAATTAATATAATGAGTTTGATCGATGAATAGATCATAGTTGGCTCTTTTAGGAAGCTCTCACAAATCGGCTTTTCGCGTTCTTCAAAAGATCCATTACCCGCTCAACGCAACACGTGGATCAATAATTCCATTTTAATAAGAAGCTACCATCAAATTATTTACACAACTTGTTTCCCTCGTCTCCTACAAATTACTAATATAATCATAAACAAACATCAAAATTAAACTAAAACGCATAATGGAAGAGAGAGGAGAACTTAATAAGTTGGTGACATACATGAGAAATCAATAAACAAGTTAACCTTATCGTCTTGTTTTTTTTTTTTTGGCAAGGAATTGTGCAATTGTTTTATTAGACTTAAGGGTGTCATTAGTACAAGTTTTCGTAATCATAGATTATATCACATTCAGAGAGAAACTACATTTTCTTTTTTCATTTGTTATTTTCATCGAAGTCTCGAGCTTGTAATTTCAAATTGCTCAAAATAATGAGTTTTCTCATAATTCTATGTACAGGAATATCATTGACAAGATAACACTAATGAGACTTGAGTCCAACCACATAAGGCATTGACATCACTCCCAACCCAAAACTTTAAAGTAGTGGATTTATGGGTCTTTATTCTTATGTAGTGTTTTACTTTCTCATTTCTAGTCAATGTGAGATTTAAACTCACACTTGAATTCCTAACGGTTATAGGGAGAAGCACATGTACGTCAATATACTTGTTTTCTTACTTTGACGATTGGCACATTAAGCTATGTGAACTTGTGAAGATTCCTCCACACACAGGATTCGTCTCTGTACACAAAAAATGTTCTTTACCACCATTGAAAGAATTAGTATTTTAAGTTCATGTACCTAATTAAAATGCATCTCCACATAAAATTTCCACGCTCCCAAAGAAAAAAATAGTACTTCTGACATGAAGAAGAAATGTATGCGCATTGAATCTGTATCTCTCACCTGGTCGTTCATATCTTTTTTCTTTTTGATGGATTAAAAAAATGATTTGACGAAATATATGTTAATGATTTTGGATAATGAAAGTGTTGACTATGCGATTGGGTATATTAATTATTAGTAATAATTGATTGTTATTGTGTATATAGTATATACTAGTATATCTGGGGCGAGATAAATAATGGGATGGTATTTGTTGATGCGCATGGTGAATGTGTTTGTTTGGCTCACAGGTTCATGAGCATGTGTCCATCACTTGCAATGTGATGTGTTTGAAGACGTGCTTACGGTGGTTCTGGATATGGTTAGCTTGACAAGGTGGCGTTGAAATGGATAATAAATAAGTACTTTATTTGGAATTATTGAAAAGTGATAAACATGGTAGTAGTCGGCATCATACAATATACAGGAATAACGTATAAAAAATTAGAGAAATTAACTATTAGTTATATGTTAAAACATAATTTTAAATCTAATTTAACTTTATGAAATCCACGTCTAAAATATACATTATATTTAATTTTTATTTTTAATCGATGTGAGACTTTCAAACCTCTCTCATATATGAGACATACACATCTCGAGTATCAAATTAGATATTAATAAAAAGTCTGAACGTGAATTAATAGCAAATGGAATAATAGACCCAACAAATAATAATAAATTTCGCTATGATAAACTATAATTCATAGTCTGATATTATACACTTAATTTAACCTTACAAAAGGTATTTATAAGATAATGTTTATTGGAAAGATACAACACCAATGAGACCTAAGTCCAACCACATAAGATATTAAGACTACTCTCAAACCAAAATCTTAAAGTAATGAATTTATGATTATTTATTCTTGTATAGTTTTCTACTTTTTTATTTTTATTTAATACAAAACTTAGATTCATACTTAGATTTCTAACAATTTTTTATAATTGTGGAAATCATGTCGGAAAATGTAATGGATTTGTTTACGGGTTAATTGGAATTTGAGAACAGTGGAAAGACAGAAATGGATGTGGCGTGGAAAGAGGGGAAAGTGGGAAATTTTGCGAGAATATGCAAATTGATACCTGTAAACATGTGGCAATACCCCAATTCAGATTCCCAACATATATGTGGGGAAGTCCTTAACTAGGGTGGGGACCTTTTGTAATCTTTCACTTTGACCAAAACAAAATCAAGATCCACTCAACTCTCTCCAACTATTTCACCATTTTCTTTTATTACTTTTTCTATGCTCAATGTATGTTTCTTTCACTTCAAAAATTTATACATTAAATCAACTATAATTTTAATCTTCTTAAACTTTTATGAGGAAAAAAAAAACAACATCTGTAGCTTCCTTTTAATGTTATTTAAATAAAATTTTAAAACTATTTTTCTATTTTTTATTTAGGAAGTAAGTTTTTTCTTTTTCATTGAATAATCTGAACCAAACATGAGACCTTAATAAAGTACAAAGGTTGAGAGAGTTTTAAATAATCACGATGTCTGCTTGAAGCAAAGTATTATAAAATCATAAGAATTTTCATTCACTCAATTTCAATTGTTTTTCATGATCATATAGACTATGAGATCTTAATAAAAGAAAATATCTATTGTAGTTTTCGTTTCAATTTTGTTATACCTACAAACAAGAGTTGATATTTAAGTAATTTAATGTTTTGTATTTCCTACCAATTTAGTTTTGTAGTGACAAAATATGTTTTCAATGTTTAATATTTTAATTTCTTACGTCTTTTATTTAATTATTTAAGCTCGTGTAGATAATTATTTTAATTACCATTAAAAATAATTTTAAATAAAAATATAGAAATGAAAAATGTATTCTTATGTCTCCTAAAATTAATTTATTTAAAATATATTTTACTATTAGAATAAGAGTATTAAATATTTGAAAGTTAGTCGATATTAAAAACAAAGTTAAGCACCCAATACTAGATTCTGTGATGGGAAATGTGTTGTGACTTAATATAGACGACCTTTTTGGAAGAGTGAAAGTGGCATGTGGGTGTTGGTTACATCAAATTAAAGGATAAACATGACCTAGGAATAGTTAGTCCCTGCATCGAGGGACTATCTTTATTTTATTTTATTTTTATTACAATATCCTTCTACTAATCCTTATACTTTATTTATATACTGTTTTCTGTTTCATAATACAAAAGTATCACAGTTTATGATTTATGGATGTAAGTTATAATTAATTAAGGACAATTACTTCCTGCATCGCACCCATAATTTCTGAAATTTATTTTTTTGGAACACAATAAATAATTCTGAATATTTTGTTTTTCGGAAACAAACATTCTTTCATTTTACGGAAAATATTTTCCGGAATTATTTTTTTTATGAGGTGGAGAAGAATTTTGATAGGTGCAGGGAGTAACGACCTTAATTAAGGTTAGCCTCGTATGTAGGGAAGTATCATCGTATATTAATTTCTCATATATAAACTATTTGGGCCCAATAATAACTCTTGGAATGTGCATATGATCAATACGATACAATGCAAACAATAATTGATTTAAACTGGCCCAGCCCTTTATTCTTTTTGTCATTTTTGTCTACAATAGCTTAATGGCAACTTCTTTCTGCACCTCCATACTTTTCAACTTACTTTTATAAAGTTGTGAATGATCCATTTTTCTTTGTCTTCTTTCCTCATCTTTTTCTTCCTACACATGCTTGATCTTCTTTTTACTAAGGATGGCAATTTGGACTGTCATATACGCAAGACAAAATGCAGAGGAGTAAGTATTTTAATTCGTTTAATATGAAATAAAAATTTAATATAACTTAAAAAGAAAAGAAAAATATTTTTTATTTGTTAAAAAATAAACTTTGTCGAATTCTGTTAAAAAAAATTTTGTAAAAGAATCATAGTCCGGAATTTAAAAACCATATGTAAATTTCATTGTTTCAGAAATTATAAAAAATCCTAATTAATTCATTGGCAACGCTAGTTTCGTCGGGACATGATAACCCCTGATAACACACCTAACAGGAGTTAAAATCCTTAAACACCAAATATATAACTCCAATAAAATTAACGTTTTTATATTGTGAAATTTATTTATCGATTTTAAATACGAAAATATAGTTACCACTATCAGATAAATAGAAAATATGCATTTCTATAAATTGCAACAAGCAACAAAGAAAAAAAAAACAAAAAGTACTTCTTAGAAGAAACAAAAATGTGGGAAAAAGGAAGAGGACAACATGAGTATCTAAGAAAGGATCAAATAGTCAACTGATTCTGAACTTGGAGGATTGTGGTGGCTGAGTTCATAAGTCTGTGTTTCTCTTCTTCAGTCAAATGCACATTGGTGACACCCAATACCCCTCCTCTCCCAAGTTGTGCAGGCAAGCTAAGAAACACTTCACCATCGATATCGTAAAAACCCTTTGCAAGAACCGACACAGGGTGGACCCTCCTTTGGTCCCTAAGAATGCTTCGTGCCAAGTTCGCCACAGAGTATCCTATCGCCCAAGAAGTGTACCCTTTCAGACTTATAACCTCGTAAGCACTCTCTGTAACTTCTTTGTGTATGTTTTCCAACATTTCCTTCTCGTACGTAATTTCCTGTTTCTCCAAAAAGCTCAGCACCGGAACACCCCCAACACTAATGCTAGACCACAAAGCCACTGAGCTGTCACCGTGTTCTCCCACTATAAAAGCCTATAACAAAACAACATTCGCGTAATAATCAAACTATTAAAGCAGTTAGTTTATAATGAAATGCTTGAAAAGGTAACTAACCTGGACGTCTTGAGCGTTAACATCAAGATGATCGGCGATGAGGAAACGGAAGCGTGAGGAGTCCAGGTTAGTGCCGGAACCGATGACACGGTTTGAAGGGAAACCGGAGAGTTTCCATGCCACGTAAGTGAGCACGTCCACGGGATTGGAAACGATAAGGAGAATGGTGTCGGGGGAGTAACGAACCAAAGGGGGTATGATTTTGTGAAAGAGGGTGACGTTCCTTTGTAGGAGGTTCAGCCTGGACTCGCCGTGGATTTGGCGGGCACCGGCGGTGACAATGCAGAGGTCGGAGCCCGCAGTGACGGAGTAGTCGGTGGAGGCCTGGATTCTGGTGCGGGGGAGGAAGGCGGCGGCGTGCTGGAGGTCGAGCATCTCGCCGCGGAGTTTATCAGGAATGGCATCGACGAGGACAAGCTCGTCGGTGAGATCCTGAGTGAGGATGGTTTGGGCTATGGCCATTCCGACGTTGCCGGCACCAACAATGGAGATTTTGGTGTGGCGCTTTGTGGGAGAAGAAGGTGCAGCGTTCATGACGGACTTAAAGAAGGCTTGAGTTAGGTCTAAGCCTCCTGGACCCAATGCTGAACCGGAACTGCTCTTGTGCATTGCCATTGTTTTGATTATCTAGAACAATGTGAATGAAGATTATAAGATGGATTTATTTGTTGTTGTTGTTGTAAGAGGCATACATATATATAGTGTATTTGTAGGAAGAGTGTGAAAGCGATGAGAAGATAAAACTTGGGACTAAAGTAAATGGTTTTGGAAGATGCAAATGCTTTTCAATGGTCAATTCTTAGCTTTCTCCGTTGATTGTAAATGAGATGTGGGTGGTTGGGATCTAAACCTTTGTGGGGCCATTCCACCATGTGTCTCTATTGTTCATCGTCTCTTCAAACTTTTACTACAAAAAGATCGATTTTTTTCTGCTGTAGAAATTTCTTGCTACAGTAGTTTGCCTTCAGAGGGGGATCCAGAATCAGAATGCCTTTTCAAATACGAAATTTTTGCGTGTACAAGAGGGAAAAGAAGAACATGTAGGTTTTGATGTCATTTTGCGTGGCTATTCGATGACTTTTATGAACTTGTTTCTACCAGAGCCTACGACAGTTAAATTTGTAGCCACCCAAAATTGCACCAATTTTTGCGTGTGGTATAATAAGTTAGTTATAAACTATTAACACATGAAAAAAATAAGAATGTAATAAAAAAGGTTCTATTTATACTTTTAATTATAGTTTGTTGACTAAATTCAACCGAATTAATTGCATAAAAATTTGGGAAAGTTCTTTTAGCGTACCATTTTTTCAAATACAACGTTTAGAGAGTAAAAAGTGATGAAGGAATATAGTTTACCAATTTATTGAACGTTTGAACGATGGGAACAGGAGAAGAATGTTATGTGGCGGAAGATTTAGGTTGCCACAATTCCATAGTTGAGTGAGATGAATCTGTTTTCTGTGGGCGGTGAGTTTGATTTTTCCTAGGTAATATTTTGAGCTTATAGGTATAATAACAACGTCCACTACGCCACTGGTGACAGTTTGTGTTTTAGCAGTTTCATGTTACTTATCATGATGCAAGAAACATGGAACTAATAGCACAACACAGAATCACACTACTACATTTTCATTTATTCAAATAATACAAAAACATATCTAGTATGATTAATTTAATTAATGTTTATTTATGAAGAACTTAATCATAACTCAAGGATAACTCAAGGAACATTTGTTACGTATCATGAAGATTAATAACAGCAGTCGTTTTATTAAAATTTAAAATAATAAATTATTAAAATTAAAATATGATGCAAAGTAAATCTCTAAAAGATTTATAAAAAAATCTTTAAGAACTTTACGATAAAAATCATGAAAAAAAAAAACATGATCACTTTATAACTAATCTAAACCCTAACCAGTTGATAGTTTGGGCTTGGCTCCCTGACTTGTTTTGAAAAATAAAAAAAAAATTATATATATAATTTGTAATCAAGTGATTTTATTAACTTTAACATTCACACTATATATTGATTTGTATATAATTTATAATTTTTTTTTAACTTTTACCAATTTTAGGCATGCTAATTATCATTGTTTAAGGAAGGTCAACTTGAAATTTAAACACTTTAATAAATACTATATTTTCTTAATATTTTTCAATATCTTGAAGTCTACAGCTTCATATACATTCGATAAATTTTAGAGAAGCAAAAGATGAAAATATGGTAAAAATTGCTTTCAGATAGATCATTATCATCATCACCTTATAGTTTAATTTGATTTAGTGATTTTTGGCAGTGACTAATTATAGCTTTTTCCTAAAAAATTATGATTAACATAAAATATTATAATCGCAAAGATTCTTAAGAACATATGACATTGATGATTGACATCTGTGATTTTATATTTTAAACATTGTTTAAGTTATCATATATACATATATATACATATATATATATATATATATATATATATATATATATATATATATATATATATATATATATATTGTAGATGAATGAATATTACTATTTTAAAATATATAATTGTAAAAAGAATTATACTAATTTTACTTCTATAAATAATAATTAGATGAATTCCATTTTTTTTTAACCCTTCTATTTCTATTTTGGTCTTTGCCGTAATGATGATGAGGATTACGGTGTAGTGATGTAACTATTATTATAGTTGGTCTTTTAAAGAGTTTTTAATCTATTCTAGATATGGTGGCTATATAATATTTTAATTTGAAAAGAGGAGTGCGAATAACAACTCTCTCTCTTTCAAGGACCCAAACTCAATCTTTGTGCCCACAGTGCAATTATACTTTTTTTTTTTTTTCATTTTTACAATTT
>Ga0209589_1004265_pt1 | contig 24792 bp, 13 predicted proteins | sample CowpeawhiteBW_FD_187525 | JGI IMG/M metagenome (GOLD analysis project Ga0209589, IMG submission 187525) | Root nodule microbial communities of legume samples collected from California USA - Cow pea white BW (SPAdes) (version 2) | ecosystem: Host-associated > Plants > Roots > Nodule | place: USA...
TTGGTAGTCTTGGGACGATACGGACTATGTTCGTATATGGGAACTCTACCTGGCGTTGCGGTGTATGATCCGTAGCATGTTTTCCCGCACGTGCTCTATCGGTTGTGGCCGATAGGTATGGCAGCAAAACACCTTGAAGAAATCCTTAGACATTGTAGAATACGAGTAATCTGATTGGGGGTCAGATGGTAGAAACTAAAGAACTGGGCAATGTGATCTGTTGATGTTATGTATAATACCTTGAGTTTATATGCTTATATTCTGCAACTTTATCCATGTAATTTAATTGTTAAGCTCACCCTATCTGCGTGTGTGTGGCGATGATCGTGTACGCGGTACACGGGAGCAGATGTTGGTGATGCAGGTGACTTTAGTGCAGCTTAGTCGCGGAGAGGGGATTGACTTGGGGAACTGTTATATGTATTTATTTATTTTGAAAACAATTGTAAACCCTGATGGGTGACTTGATGTCATTGTGGTTTTAGTTTTGTAATAGACGCTCTAAAAATTATCCGCTCAATTAATAAAGCTTTAAATTTTCCCGAGTTTTGGGAAAATGAGGTATTATTAAATGCGCTGTTTTTTTTTATTTATTCCATTTAATTATTTATAAATTAGTAATATCCTGACGGGATGTTACATGAACCCCCACCTGGAACTACGAGAACCAACCAAAGGAGAAAAGGTATGGGTTAAGGGACGATTTACGTGGAGTGGAACGAGCTTGTGCGAACTTAGCAATGACGTAGACCAAACCCTAGCAGCGCAAATGGCTGGAAAAATATAAGAAGGGGGAGGCTGTTTTTCTGAAATGTGAAAGGAAAGGAAGTGTTAGCTGGTTTTGGGGCTTTGGGGTGCCCTATGGGCCAACCCTTAGGCCCATTAGACTTTGGGACAACCCTTAAGTATTAGGCTGAAAAGTAAGAGGGTCTTACAGTGCTCCATCACCTATTGGTATAAGAAAATCAAGCGGGGCAGAAAAGACAAGTTAGGAACATAGCTATAGAAATTTAGCAAAATGTATTATAATAATGTTTTAGATTTTTTTTTGGCTTTTGTTTTCAATGTGAAAAATTTTGGATGGTTTTTCATAATATCAATTTTTTAAGTATGGAATATGAATTATGAATGAAAGTATTAATGATCAAGATGTTGTCTGTGATTTTTTTAATTTTATGGAAAACAGGTTCAATAATAATGGAAAGCAGGTTACATAAAAATAATATAAAAAAAATCACATTCAAATTATCGCAGTTCAAATGTCGTATAACGCATTCGTACATTGCAAATAATGACATTTCTAGGTGTTGTATTTCGCATGACAATTCTTTAAAAATAATCAAATTAAGACAGTTTTCACTATCATTATTTGCACACAAAATACGACGGTTCAAACTGCCATTATTTCCACAATGCATTTAATGGCAGGTGTTGCAGCGTTTCGTCCAAGACCGCCATATTATTCATTGTGGCGACACGATATATGGCGATACCCATACCCGCCATACGCGCAAAATATGGCCATCAAAACTGCTATTTTATACTCCAAATAACCGTCGTATTTAACAAATTTTTCTGTAGTGATTACTACTATATCATTTCATATTTCTAACTTTTCATTAATATTACACGATGAGTACACATTCAACACAACTATTGGTACTTTACCCTTTCATTATACACACCTATCATAGCTGCATATCCCTTACTTGTGATTTGCCTCTCGTAGGTAAACACCTCCTCATGCCATATACTTAAAATTCCCCAACCTTATTTTTTGACTCCTTATGTATCCATCCCACATTATGCCCCCATAAATTATAGCATTTGGCATTGGGAACTACATCTAGTTTTTTTTCTTGTAAACATAACATTCGATCATTTTGCTTATTTATTAATTCCTTTAACTACCTCCATTTTATGTCCCTTCCTAAGCCCATAATATTTATACTAATCATTTTCATTAGTTATTATTATTTTCCCCTTCCTCCCTCTGTTTCTTCAATTTCCCATCTCTTTCTTCCAACTCCTTTATTTTGCTCAAAATACACTCCTCCTCCCCTGAAAATGTACCTCATATTTGTTTACCTAGTTCCCAAAGTCTAACAGTCTCTTCAGTTTCATATTTTAGCTAAAACAACCTATTAAAATTATTAATATTGTCATCAAATATTGAGTTACATATAGTATGAATGGCTAACCTCGTATTTTTCTTGTGAGCTACTTGACTTCCCACTTCTTTCTTACTTGATGTTATCTCCAATTTCCTTTTGCTCGATCCGCCCTGCCAAAGTATAATCCTTTCACCGAACATTATTGACACCATTCGTTCTACGTTAATGAGTGTCATCTTATTCATATCTGCTTCGTTCTCCCGTCATCTATTTTGTGTACATCTTCCATCACTTGCTTCCCTTTAGCTACTTCTTGCATCTTCTCATTAATTTTCTCTATACTCTTCTCATAAATAAGGTCGTTCCCGTGTTAGTCACCAACACCCATCTCCACTTGATTGTTAAACCCATGCACTTCTAGTAGAGCTCCATCCCCAATTTTACACTATGTGTGGTGGTTAAATTGCCCTAAGTCTATTTTTGCATAACTTTGACCCAAATTTTCCTTACTAAAGTTAAAACTCTCAAAATTGTGAGAAAGGTTGTGGGCTGGTCTGATTGCATGGTCACAATTTTCATTTGTGAGTTGGGCCTTGGCCCATTTCTGTTTTTGGTTCTCAGGCCTTGTGGCTTCTAGGTTAGGGATGTCACAACGGGTAAGAAACGAATAATGTAAATGGATTTCTGCGGGTAATAGGTACGAGTATTTTTTATACCTGCATGTTAACGAGCCAGGTACAGGTATCATAATATCCGTATCCGTGGATACTCGTACCCGTTATACTCTAATTTAAATTAAAAAAATTAAAAGTACATAATTAAAATATTAACACATTGATTTTGAATGAATTATTTTTTATCAATTAGTTTTTAAAAAAATCTTCATTTCTTTGTAAATTGTCATTCAACACTATTTAAATGGGTTATTTGGACTTTGGTTGAAAATTTATGAATGTTATGTATTATATTTTATTTGAATTTATGGTTAAAATATGTTGTTAAATATTTTTTTTTTGTAAATATCTGTGGATACCTGTGGATATCAGTGGATATTAAAAAAAATATACGGTTACCCGTAAGGCAAATATCCATACAGATATAGAAATAGGTACAAAACGAATATTTATTTGAGCGAATATAGTACGTGAAGCTATTACCCATACCCTAGCCGCCTCATTTACATTCCTATTCTAGGTCTTCCAAAAGATTAAATTCTAGCAATGTTGATATATCCGTTGATACTCCACAGTTTACCGTTACACTGAATCTAAAATGCTTTTGCTTGTGAATGTAACGTCCCATTTAATTATTAAACGAAATTAAAGGAAACGTCACGCAAACGAAAGTGCAATAGCGTAGTCTTGGGGTCCTTAACCCAACCCCTACAACCTGGGCACACCACGATGCCAACGGAAACCAGATACAAGTTTAACAAAGAGTGTAGAGAAGAAATGCATAAAGCGATACATGGGCCATAGCCCTAAAGAAAACATGAAGAAAATAACTCTAGCCCATATGGCTAAGCAGCGAAATCACCATTCCCTTGTTGGCCACGAGAACCTCGCCCATCTGCTCCCATCAATCAAATTGATGATCATCGCAAGAAAGAACAGCCACATACAATACAACCATACAATAAACAGGGTAAGCTAGAGCCAACAACATTCTCATCATACGTTCAAACATAATTTCACCATCCAATATCCATGCAACAACCAAACATGTTATGACCCTTCAATCAATACACTACGACTCGACTCGACTCATCTGGATACGTACAACTTAGTCGGATTCAGCGGATGCTTGCACTTATGGTGGATACCTCTGCTCACCCCCGAGCTATGTGTTACAAGTGTTACGATGGATCAATTTTCCCTCACCACAAGATTAGCCCTTAGTGAATTTCAGGCCTCCTGCTACTCTCACCACATGAGTCAGTCCGCTCTAGGTGAGACTAACTGACTCCTTAGAGTGTCAGGATGCTACCTTAACTTGAATCCTTACCTAGTTATACAGATGGGGCACCACCGTGGACACCCACTAACAGGGGCCATAGAATTACGTCCCGACCACTGAAGCGCGACCCTAAAAGTCTCACCTAGAGACCCCAAGGATTTATGCACTGACACAGGCCAGATACAATCATACAATCAAACAATATCCACCATGCAAAGATACCCTCATTATATCAACCTTTAAAGTCGTTACCTTTAACATTTCCAGATCCAACCCATTCCAACTCATCAAAATCCATCCATGTACATAGAATCCAACTCATCTCATTATCATGTCACTTTAACAACACCAAACTCATTTAGTTCACATGTCAATACTCATACCAAACCCATCATTTATAATTCATGAATCATGCTACGTATGCATCACACTCCATTATATACATGTCCCTCATCCTAACATTAATGCCCAACCAAAATAGATCATTCAGAAATAAGCAAACGTCCAAACACAGCGTTGTCTCGCCCAGCACCTCACTCAGGCTGAGGGGTCTCGCTCAGGCGAGACAGTCTCGCTCAGGCGAGTTCCCCCTCCACCTAGACGAGGGCACAAAACAGGAACAGCAACAACGCGGGATCTCGCTTAGGCGAGACCCCTCTCGCCTGGACGAGTTGTCTGCTCGCTCAAAATCACACTCTGGTCGCCTGGGCGACCACTCGCGCAGGAAGCCTTAGGCGAGCCCCTGCACATCTTGCCTGGGCGAGACTATCAATGTCCGCCACTGTTCGCACCTGCACAACACCTATACACACCCAACAGAGATTTCCAGCCAGTCCAAACACCCATAGCAGTACACAATTTCAAGGAATCCACAAACCACAACGATACAAGTCAAAATACACCACACGAAGAGGGTCTAGCTTCCCTTACCTGGAAATAAGCTAGCAAAACGACCCGACACGCCCTCAATACCGAACGCACGAGCACATCAGCTCAAGGAACGAACGGAAGAGCTGAAAAGATAGCGGAACAGAAGCGCGATATGGGTCACTTGGAACCCTAGCTGGGAAAAGAACGAAATGAACAATAGAGACGAGTATGGGCTAGCCACAGTACTTACATGGAATAGGAAACAACTTCGAACTAGCTTGAAGACGGCAGGAACCTAACCCTAGCAGAGCGTATTTTTGGCGCACAGGGGAAGATGACGGCTATGTTTCTGAAAGTGAAAGAGAGTGTGGAATTAGGACAACATGAAAGGCTTTTATCTCATGGGCCGGCCTTTAGGCCCATTACTGTAGGGCAGCCCTTAAAAGAAAGCAGAAATAAAAAGGGAGCCTTACAGTGAACATTCTACACAGATGAATATTGTATTATTTAAACGCATGTAGAAGATAGAAAAACACTTCTTTTTTTATTTTCTTTCAATTTTAATATTTGTTCTGAAAAGAAAGACATGAATATAAAACATATATAAATACATAAACACATCACTACAACAAACAAGATTTTTCAGAGCTTTTTTTTTTTCATATATATAGGTGATATATAATAATTCATTTTTAATTATAGTATATTCTACATAATCGAGTTAGGAACAATTGCATAAACAACTTTTATTTTTTGTTTTTTATTCCCGTGAGAGGAACATCTTACTATACTAGCCTATCTGTCATATGATAATAGTTGAATAATGCTCATTTTGTAGTCATTTTCATTTTTTTCTTTTTATTCTTGGGTCATCATCATGACATTATTGTTTGTACAAGTATTTTAAATTTTTACAACATACTTTTGATATGTCATAAGACCAAAGCATTCCTAAGTTAATCTAAATTTCATAACCCTTTGGAACTGTTTTAGACAATTAATGGATCGACGACCGAAATATGATTAAAATATGTAGCCATTCAAATATATGAAGTTTCATTTCCAATAAATATATATATGAATTGGTTGGTTGTGTAAGTAATGCATAGAATAGGAAATAATGGAGGTAGATGCATTGTTAAGTTTCTGCTCTGCATATTGCTTTATATTCACACTTTCATCTTTGTTCTTTTGCAGAACTACCTTCTCATCGCTACTTTGATCAGCACAAGTCTTGTATTTGCTTGCTACATTGTTCTCATGGTAACTACAATATATTCTCCTAGTACTTCATATTTTCATACAAATTCTTACAAAGTTGAAAAATATAAAAATTTATTTGAAAAACAAGTTTCACAGGAAGGTTTACAGTTATTTTTAAAACCTTGGCCCAATCTCTTCCTTCACCTTATCTGTGATAAAATGAAATATATCTATGCTTCTAGTGATTTATGAAAATCATGGTTATTGATAATAGCTATAAAGGATATTGTCACAAAAATCATAGTTGAGGACTATTCCATGATTTTTCTTCATGCTGTTCAAAATTCTGCTAAACCAAATAGCGTTTTTCATATAGTATCTAAGCAGTTATATCGTATTACACTTCCTTATATGATGTCACTAAGGTTAGATTTCTTTCTATACATGATGAATCTTACCTTCTAAGAAAATAAATTATTTAGCATATTTCAAGTCTTTTACATACGTTAACTATAAGTCACACACATGTAATAATAAGATTGACCTAGACACAATAAGAAAATGTCTCGTTAACAATTAATAAAATAAAAAATATTAGTTATTAAAATAGTTACTATTACAAATAAAAAATTATAATTAGTTTCTAAATTAATTTCTAAAATTTATCTACCAAGATGTGAGCTACCAAAGGAAATTGCTCATTAAACATTAGTTACTAAGATTTTTGCTACCAAAAAATTGATTTCTAAATTAGTCTTTAATTAATTAAGAAATTGGTTTCTACAAAAATATTAGTTACTAATATTATATTTACTTAAATTTTAAATTTTTAAGAGTAAAAACATATTTAAGCAAATTTTAATTTATAATTTATGAGATTTGGACCAATACAATAGCTAATTCAGACATCATTTTAATTTGGTTTTGTTGTTGTGTGAAACTTGTTTTAATAGGTGGGAGAAACATGTTCTCGAGACATTAATGACTGTGACATTGGATTGCAGTGCATAGAATGCAACTCGAAAAATCGGTGTACACGAATTCAAACTATAAGTCCTATTTTAAGGGTCCTTATTAGCCCTTACCATGTTCATCAACGTGTCTTCTACATCTCAATAAATTTTGTATAATTATGAGTATGGTGAATGATGTATATAGGTGAAGGATCTTCCATTCAACCAATACTCATGGCTTACAACTCATAACTCATTTGCATGGAGGGGAGTGAATTCAAGCATCGGTTTTCCACTTTTGGCCATCATGAACCAAGAAGATTCCATTACAGATCAACTCAAGGTATGTTAAGTAAATGTCAGAAACAATAATGATTATCGTTTCAGATTCTCAAGACAACTGCATGTGCTCATAGTATTTGTCGGACATTTTATGTTGTCGCAGAATGGTGTAAGAGGATTGATGTTGGACATGAATGATTACAAAGATGACATTTGGCTATGTCAAGGGATGTGCTCAAGATATACAGCTTTTGTAAGGCATTTGTAGAAATTTCTAAATCACCACACTCTGCAACGTTATAGTTTTGTTTGATTTGGTAATGCTTAAACATGTCTTTGTTTGACATTCTTAAGGGTCCTATAATTTTGAAATACGAGGTACAATTTAACAGCAACCTGCCATTCATGTTCTAAAAGAGATCAGGGCATTCCTTGCAACACACCCAACACAAATCATCACCATTTTCATTGAGGATCATGTAACATCACCAAATGGTGTGAATAAAGTGTTTAATGCAGCTGGGCTGAGGAAATTCTGGTTTCCGGTTTCGAAAATGCCCAAAAACGGTGGTGATTGGCCAACGGTCAAGGAAATGATACGCAGGAATCATCGGTTAATTGTGTTCACTTCAAATGCTACTAAGGAGGATTACCAAAGAATTGCGTTCGTGTGGAACTATGTTGTCGAAAATCACTGTGAGTTTCATACCATTCTTTGAGGGTCAAAATCTATAATTAAATGGGTCTGATAATTTATACAAGTTGTGATAATAATTGTAGATGGACATGATGGCATGAAGGGAGGTTCTTGTTCAAATCGAGCTGAATCATTTCCGATGAACACAACAACAAAGTCATTGGTCTTGATGAACTACTTTCGGAATGTCCAAAGTTCTAGGGAAGCGTGTAGGGATAACTCTTCTCCTTTGATTACCATGATGAACATGTGCTTCATAGCTGCAGGTAATCGATGGCCTAATTATGTTGCTGTTGACTTTTACAAGGTAAAATTTTCATAGCACTTTGAAAACCATTTCCTTAATAGCATCAACTATATAAGATACATATATGTATTCAATGGAACTTATGTGGCTGAAACATCTAGAGAAGCGACGGTGGAGGAGCTCCGGAAGCATTAGATGTGGCAAATGAAAACTTGTTTCAGACATGAGAAAACAAGCTCATTGCAATCATCTTGGGAGGTATACAACGATGAACTACATAACGTTATTTTTTATTAATATGATGAACGATAACACACTTAAGAATATGTATGCTAGAAGTTTGTCTGTTCCTACTTAATGTTATAATTGAAATTCACTGGAAAGAAAAAAATAATTATAGAAGGGTATGTGATGGGTGTGTGAAGTTCCTATGTTTATTGGAATTATAATTGATTTACTTTTTTGTTTACAACAATGTGGTTTTTGTACCTCTTAGCTTAAAATCGATCATTCTTCAAATGAATCTTAGTGATGAAACTATATATTTGAATTAGTTAAACTGAAAATACAAGAATAAAATTGATGAGCATTTCGTGGTGTTGATTATGGTTGTCCCAATAAAACACACACACACACTACTTTTTTTTTTTTTTCTTAAAGTCATTAGTGTGGAAAATTAGTGCATTTCAAACTTGTTGAGTAACAAACATTTTATAATGTATAAAGAAGGAATGTTTTATTTAGCCCAAAAAAATAGCAAAAGAATTTAAGTTAAGTTAAATTAAAGACCTCTTCGAATGCTTATAGGAAAATATTTATCGAACAAGTTTCTACAAGTCAAATGATAGCTTTGTAAAGTAAAATTTTAAACATTTAGAAAGTTAATTTTTAAAAATTTAAAATTCTCAAGTAAATTCACTTTACAAACGTAAGTTCAAATATACATATCATCTCCTAAGTATTATTACACAAGTCTCTTTATGTTCAATAACCGAAATCTTGTTTGTCTCTTGCTTCACATTCCCAAAAGGGAAAAATATGTTTTTGATCCATCAAGTTTGACCCAAATTTGGAAATGGTTCTTGGTCGAAACTTGGTTACTGTGTAGTCTCTGTACTTTCAAAATTATTGTTTTTAGTCCCTATTTTTGGACGGCGTTAAAAATAACAAACGGCGTGCTACGTGTGATTTAATTTTTTATATTAAAAAAACTAGTGTCAGTTTAGCTGACGCTTTTCACAAAAATATGTTTTTGGTCCCTGAAGTTTGAGCTTAATTTTGAAATGGTCCCTAATTGAAACGTGGTCATTGTTTAGTCCCTACACATTGAATAATAATTATATGATAATAATATTATACTAATAATAATAATATATAATTATTAATAGTATTATTATTATATAATTATAACAATAATAATAATTATTAATAATATTAATATATCAGTAATAATACTAATAATAATTAATAATAATATTATTATTAATAATATAATAATAATTATTATTATATATATTATTAATAATAATATTATTATTATTAATATTTTTTTAATATTAGTAATATTAGTAATTAATAAGATTATATAATAATAATAATAATAATATTAATATTATTAATAATATTATTGATATATTAATATTATTAGTTATTATTAATATATGATAATATTATTGTTAACAATTATATAATATTATTATTATTATATAATGTTATTATCATTAATAGTAGTAGTATTATTATATTTTAACAATGATTTTGCATGTGTAGGGCCAAATAGTGATCAAGTATCAACCATGAACCATTTTCAAATTAATTTCAAACTTCAGAGATCAAAAGCATGTGTAGGGGCCAAACTTGTGAAAAGCGTCGGCTAGGCCGACGCTAGTTTTTTTTTATATAAAAATAATTAAATAACATGTGGCACGCTGTCCAAAAATAGGGACTAAAAACAATGATTTTTAAAGTACATGGATTAAACAGTGACAAAGTTTCGACCAGGGATCATTTTTAGATTAAAGTCAAACTTGAGGGACAAAAACATATTTTTCCATTCCCAAAATTTTAGAAACATGAAAAAAATATTTAGTGCCATTAGAAGATTTGCCACAAAGACTAATAAATATAATAATAATAATTATTATTATTATTATTATTATTATTTTATTATTTTAATTTGTCTAAATTAAATAAAGAATGATATTAGAAGGGAATGACTTTTACTGAGATATATGCACTAGTGCAGAATTCTCATTTTACTTCGCCTTATATGCCTTGGTTGGTTAGGAACCGAAGCATATAATGGCGCGGTGGCCTTTTTACAATTTCAGCCAAGTTTTAGGCCTCAGTTCTCCAAATACCCGAAGCCAAAAAGGGGTATAGGCCCCGGTTCGCCCAAAACCGGTGCCAAATGGTGGTATAGGCCTCGATCCAGTAAGACCCGAAGCCAAAAAGTGGTTGGACGTTGGCTGTTTGGCCTCGGTCCAAGGAGACCCGGTCAAATCATCTGCTCCCGGATAACAAGTTATTCGATCATCGCGACACACACACAAATAGGGTGAGCTATGCACAATATATAGATATATACATGAAATAAATATGCCACTCATCCCAAAAATAACATAACTAAGCATTTCATTGTTTTCAATTTACCCATCCATGATCTCATAGTCCTTCATGAGTCATATACATGAACTAGGTCTTGGGACTTCACTGTACTCCCACGAAACTAACCCATTCGTGGTCCAACCCTATGCGCCTATCCTGCTCATAGTCCTGCCTTACAAACTCCTCGTCTGTAGTAAAACATCCAAGCCTCTTTCGCTGGGACCATGGCACGCACGCAATCACCATACTATGGACTCCTCGCCCAATAGCAGCCAACGGGAACATAGCAGTTCCTTGCCCATCGTGCGCCCGACGCATGTAATCACCATACTAAGGACACCTCGTCCATTAGCAGCCGACGGGAACTCAACCAGTTTCATGCCCATCATGCGTCCATCCACCCAAGCACATCCCAAACCCCTATTGGACTTAATCCTTCAAGCCCAAACACCGCAAACACAAGCATATAATCACTACACTTAAGAAGTATCAAGCCAATCAATCCAAACAGTGTATATAAGCTTGGCTTCTACCCATTCTCGCTTAAGCCATGTACCTTCGCCCAAGCGAGCTCATTAATCTCGCCTAAGCTGAATCATCTCGCCTGAGGGAGCCTGAAACAGTGGACGCATAACACCATCTCGCTTAGGCGAGCTCATCTCACCTGAGCGAGTCACATATTTGCCCAAAAATGCATAACACCTCGCCTGAACGAGAATCTGACGCATACTACATCAGACCTCAACTAAACCTCGCTTAGGCGAGCCACCCTTGCCTAAGCGAGAGTATAGGTCGCTCACATACCAAAATCCCTCTCCTGAAGGAGGAGTCGCGCTCAATTATGCACAAGTTTCCTTGCGACCATGCTTGGGCGAGTGTCTCTCGCCTGAGCGAGAGACCAAGTCGCTCAACCTTGTCCCTGGTCGCCTAGGCGAGAAACGCGAATCCATAACCAAACACGAGACTCTACAACTCTCGCTTAGGCGAGGTGGACTCGCTTGGGCGAGACTTGCAGGGTTTCGAGTGTGTTTACGCACACAATGCACCAAACTAAACTAGAACCTCACTCAAATCATTACCAAACGTGAGAATAATGTCAAGCAACACTTAAAACATGTTATATAACCATTGAACTACCAAAACTCGAGATTTAATCAACAATACCCATCCAATTCCAAAAAGCCTCATTATACGAAATTCGGAAATAGGGAGTCCTTGCACACCCAATTCAGCCTCTCACTCCAATTTTTACTCTCCTCTCATTTAAGGATTATTATAGGATGCCCCTCTTGGCTGCCCCTTCTAGGTTTACTTTTGCCCTCCCATATTCCTTCCAAAACTACACTTAAAAAAATAAAGTGTAGCTATAGTTTCTTTCTCAACCAAGTTTGAACCCACAACCCATCAATTATCAAGTCAAATGCACAACCAATTCAACCAACTCATGTTTTGGGATACACTCCAATCAGTACAAGCTTCTTTCGCACAATCAAAGTACTCTCAACCATTTGAGCTAGTTCTTTTCCATGTCACATCAAACAATAATTAATACCATAAAGACTCTTTCTACCTGCATTTATTAATTATTTAATTAATTAATTAATTAATTTTCACTAGTCTTATATGTAGCTTCTATTCACATGATTATTCTTCAAATAGACTCTTTAAGAAAACGTAACACAAATAAATCTAAAAAATGTTTGGATACAAGAGTTTGCTTTCCAAACTAATAATAATGCACATTTTTGTTAGCTAACCAAGATTGTTAATAGTATATTTCTTGATCAAAGAAATAAATCTATATTCTCAAATAAAAGAATTTACATAAAAAATAAGTTCACACAAATATTCATGTTTTTCTCATTTATACTTACAATTTTTGAAAAGAAAAAACAAGCTAATTAGAGATGTCTCCTTCCTTGATTATGGTGTAAGCCTTAAATTTATATTCTAAATTGTTACACTTGCTTGTCATTGCTTAGAAGATGGACATGGAAGAGAATTAGATGAAGAAGAGATAAAATAAGAAGAATGAAGTATAGTATTCTTGAATGTGGTACTAATGGTACTAGGAACAACTCCTAAACATGCACCACACTTTCCTAGAGTGCTTTGGAACAAACACTTCACCAAGGGCATCACGAGGAGTTACTTCAGATTTATCAACAACGCTTTGACTCAAACCAGTTCAATTTGTTCCTAGAGACATGTAATAATTATAACATCAATTATAAAAAATTTAATATTAAAATCATAACACTTGAAACAAAATTTCTTCTACAATAAGAACTTATTGCTATAGATTATGCTACATTACTTACAAATGATCCATCTTTCCTTTTATGTGTTTGAATATATACTTTTCCACGACTACTTGGTAGCTTTCTAATTGTCAACAACTAAAACGAAAAAGGCTAAATAATAAAACATTGAGCTTTTATAATGAACATATGCAATCGCTCGGCGACATTACCATTTCATTCTTTCACTACAAAAAAAGTGAACATTTGTGATAATTAAAATTACAAATTTTAGCGGTCAAAAACCATCACAAATGAAATTTCTAACGGTTTAAAATACAGTCAAAATTACACATATCAAAAATAGATTTTGACAAGAAAAATCTAACTGCTGATATTATTGTCAAAAATGAAATAGACTAGCGATCCTACAAAATTTACTTCTATTTTTTAATATTTTATCATATTTTGATGGTTAAAAACCGACACAAAATATATATCACATTTTTTATAGTTAAAAATCGCTACAAAATATATCATCTTTTGACGGTTAAAAACCGCCACAAAACAGATAACATAAATCAGATACATTTAAGCTCATCTTTCAAGCATTCCTTTTTAGAAATTTTTTAATCTCTTTTCACTATAAGTCCATACATAAAGGGATAACCAACCACATGACCATTTGAGATTCTCATTTTATAACATTGTTGCTGCTATCAAATTTGGATAGATCTTTCACACATGAATCAAATTTTCCTTATATAAAACTAACTAAAAAATAAAGATAATCACACAAAGGGTCGTTCTGATATATATAGTATATAATGTGTACTTTACAACTATTGTAAGATAATCATGTTGCTATCTAACCTATACAAGAGGATAACTATAAAGTGTGATTGAAGAACTTGATACAAGCTAACGAAATGAAATGATAACTTCCCTTCCTATATATATGTCTATAAACACTAGATAGTGTTTAATCAACATAAGAAAAAAAGGCCACATGCATTTAAATTTGAAGTATTTTCCTATTCACATACTGTTGGTTCATCAATTTCACATCTCTACAAAAGCACATCCTTTCCTTAAGACATCATCTGCATAAATAAATTTCTTTCAGTTTTCGTTACAAATGATGATAGTATATTATCATGCAGAGCTAATACATATGGTATGAATACTATATGATATATAATATAACCAATAGATATATAGTATATCGGTGATAAATAGAGAGACATTATTGTAAAACAAGCTTACACTTCAATCAATAACCCTAAAATCTTCATCTAAGTGAAATAATCCCAAATACAACCTCTTTGGCTCTGTAAATTACCTGGATATGGTTCTTGCAGAATCCCTTGACAGTTTTTACTATTGGTAAAAATTATGCTAAGATCATTATATCAGACTAAATGATTACTATTGTTTTTCATGAGTAGCAATTCCAAATGTTTTTGGAATCACCCTGCTTCAAATTTTGTTTATCTTTCCAATTTACAAGTAAGAAGTAAACTCAAGTTAAACAACTAGTATTGACATAGCAACTCAGGAATCTAGTCACAAAAATGCGTGCTCTCAGTTCCTTCCAAGAAGGTACCGTGTGTTTTGGGTTGGTTTGAAGGGCATAGTGTTTTCCAAGAATGCCATGAGCTCCAATCATGCCAGCCTGAAGAATAATCTTACAGTTAAGTTCTTTTCTTTCACTTCAACGGATTAGTGACAACAATGTGCAAGAAAATTGATCGCCTTAAAAATTTCCAATTAAGGAGACTCTTGAAAGAAATATTTTTCAGTTAAGACTATATTTCGACTTTCATTATGAACTCAACTTTAACTACCTTAAATCCATCTTCATGAAATCCATTACCTGAAAAGCACATATATGTGTATGTTTAGATCACTGATATATATGAAGTACATATAAATTCCTCAATCTAACATTGGTTCTAAAAATAATGGAAATTTAGTAGGCATAAGTGAATTTATGGAAGCTTGAAGTGTAGTGTACCTTGGTAAGCCCCTAAAAACCAAATTTTTCTTTTCCCTTGAATATGGTCTAGCTGTAAGGAGGCTTTGAATGCAGCAACTGATGGCACTGGATGACCAGTTGACCATTTAAGCAAGGTATTTTCTGGTGTATGATCAGGATTTAGAGTTACAAAAAAGGGTAGACTTGTTTCTTTAATATTCTGCAAATTAGAATGAAGATCAACAAACAAGTTTCTTCATTACTCACTTTAGTTAGAATAACATAACGCAATTCAGTTATGGTCAATGCATTTATAAGAAAAATTACCAACTTGAAGAATATTGAGCCAGTATGTGACACATACTTTATTGTTGTTACTTCCAAGAAAGTTCCATGCGCTCCATGCTGCTGGGTTTTGGGGCATTAAATTTTTGTCACGATGAAGAAAAATATCATTGCCAATACAGATCAAAGAATAAATCTGCAATTGGTCTAATTTGAAAATAGATGACAAAAGGATTCTTTATGTTAGTAGATTAACATTTTCTATCATTAACATACGTGATCAAAAGAATATACACAATGGAACATAGGAATGTTTTCATCCTTTGGTGTGACAACATGTTAATCTATGACATTGAGTAATTAAACATTTTTATCCAATGTAAACTCTGTTGAATTCACAAAAATGATAAAGCAAAGGATTGCTTGGATGCATACATTTGATGAATACTTTCAAATGTTAATAAATATAACGACTACAATTGGAAATATTAGAATGGATTTTTTTACCTGTAAGCATATTGAAAAGCACCAAGAATTCTTCACTCATCATATGTTGCTTCATCTCCTAATAATCTCAAGGCATCAGGTGCATGCACTGCCAATATGCATCCATCATACACTTCTTCAGTACCATCTTTGCAGTACACAACACATCCTGCAATTATTTTTCTAACCATGTCACCACAATAGCAAGTATTACATAATTATTATTACAAAAAGAGGAAGGAATTGAAATAGTAGCAACAAATGGATTACTCAATGACCTTTTTCAGTCGTAGAAACCAAGTGAACCTCACGATTAGTTATTATGTGACTACCTTCCCTTTCAAGCTCTTCTTCGACCTGGTTTTTATAACCAATAGTTAGTGACAAAAGTTGGTTTACAAAGTTGAAAGATCTCTTGCTTGAGAGACATTGAAAATGTCTCCCCAAGTGACACAGTTCTTGAAAATCGAGAAATAGCACCTTCTTTACATAATTTTGTGAGCGTCATCTTACAGTTAGCCATTGTGGTTTGCCAAAGAGCTACATTGTATACTAGATTATATTCCTGAACATAAATCTGGAAAAAAAGTGTATGTATTGTGCTACTACCTGAAGTAGATGGTGGTTGCGACAGAACGAAAGAACTGAGAAAGTAGAGAAGCTCAAAACTCCTTCAGAAGAGCAGGACCAGATAAAACCACAAATTGGAATCTAAAGGCATTGGATATTATAAATATACACTACGCATAGAAATGATATATATGTGCATATATATATATATATATATATATATATATATATATATATATATATATATATATATATATATATATATATATATATATATATAAACTACATATAACAACATTGAACTCACAAGATAGGCTTTCTGAAATAATTCTGAGTAACCCCTTGACTTGATGAATTCCCCCAGAATCTCATTGCGGTCAATATCTGGGTTATTCTCAAGCATATCAAGATAGCTGCATTGGAAAATTTGAAAAGACAAAGCCAACTAATGATCAGGGTTCAGTTATTCAGGACAATAACAAGGTATACTTAGTGTTTTTATCAACTTCATCTTTATGCAGTTGAATTCAAATTCAATTATGCAGGGAAGTGAATTTTTGTATGATTTATTATTCCTCAGTTCACTGGCAATCAAAAATCAAAGGAAAGATGGAAATAGAAGTAGGTAAGAACTTGCCTAATGACATCATCTTTGAACTTGAGAATTTCCCTAATCATTTGCCAGAAGTAAGGATTTTGTACATTCTTTTTCTGTGCAAACAAGCTGGACAAACCAGTTCTGCTTCCCCATTCGCAGCTACGGCCTTTATCTAGGCTAACAGAAAAAGATATGTCTGATAATTCCATCTACTCCAAGATTCTCAAAAAATTCCATCATATTAGGATACGTGACCTGTTCAATAATCCATGTTATATATATATATATAGTCTCACTCACAACCATTGCTATTTCACTATACAATATCAACCGGTTTCAAGATAAAAAAAATGTTGGAGACATCAGACTAGAGATAAAACGAATTTATATAAATGAGTAAAAACTTTATAAGTTGGTTTTGTAGAATTGAGTTAGACTCAAACTCTACTTCTTAAAATGGTATGAGAGTCAGTTCTCTGAAAGTTGAATTAAGCTTAAATTCAACCCAGGTTTTTTGCATAGAGTCATAGACTACACAATAACTGATGAGCCTGAATGGAATAATTATCCACCACTTCCACTCATGGGAGTTTTATGATCTATTGATTGATATTAACAGCAAAGTATTGTGAATTAGTATTTTTTCACAACTTTACAAGATAATACTTACCATTAAAAATAAAGCTATACCAGACATTTTAGTTCTGGAATGGGAAAGAAAAAGAAAAGCTACATATCTTCTTAATTTACTATAAGAAATATCACATTCTAAGTGAACCATAAAATAAGATTCTCTACTGATAACTGATACTTACCTTCTCATACACGTACAAATTACCACCAGAATGAAAAACAACGAAAGCACCATCACCTCTAGGCATCCAAGCAATGCATGTACAATGACTTTTCAATTCAAAATGCACCAATTAAGAGTTTCAATCGGCATCTTTGGCATAACGTCCCAACACATTAAATTAAAGCTCTATAAGTTAGCCATATACTTATAAAAACACACAATTCAGATATCTAACTTCTCTGCACTCAATGTAAAGCATTACAACCACCGATAACAACATTCATATAATTACCGAGTTAATTAATACATTTAACACAAACCTTGAGCAACAAAATTCCAATCTCGACTAACCAGCAGCATTCAGTACCACACGCATCATGTTAACAACCATCCATTAAAATTCTATCGTGGTTTCCTAGGGTTTTGAGGCAGAGAGAAAATATGAACCGAAAACCTAAACTTAAACCTAATGACGCGAAATCTTGCTAGAGGTGCTAATCTGTTGCAACTGAGCACTTCTTCTGCATGGTAATCGGCGACCATCTCAAAAAGACTGGTTGGGCTCAAGCGCATTAGTGACAATGAAGCTCGGGACGATGAAGTCGCAAGGCGCGGTTCTGGATGACAAGGAAGTCGTCATCATCATCGTTGAGAAAAAAAGGAAGCGCCATCATCGTCATTGATAAAAAAAGAGGAAGCGTCATCATCATCACTCATTTCGAAACTGTGCTCCCACTCTGAAGAAAGTATAATTGAATTTGGGTTGATGTCATCTTAAAATTATCTTTAACATTTCCAGCGGTTAGGAAAATTAACACAAAGTAAAATTATTTCTAGCGGCTTATTTTAACCGCTAAAAAAATATAGTTAGTAAAAAATATTTTTTTGTAGTGTTTCTAGTGGAATTAGCTTTAAAACCACCGGTGTTTGGAACTACTTTTTTTTTTAATTTCTTTATTTCTCTCCCAGAGCGCCCAGTCACAAAACTATAAAAATTCCAGTGTTGTTACTATGTTAAAGAAGATCAAGTTATTATTTTTTATGATGTCCACATGCAATTAATGGTTTAGAATAAGTATATGATAATAGGATATGTGTGTCTAGATTGATTGTAAAGTCAGGTAGAATCTTCATAAAATCAATTTAATCTCATCTTAATCGATTAGAGTTAGTTTTGGTGCTAAATGAATCAAATTTAAAAGGAAAAAAATGTAAAAACTAATTTTTTTAATTGATTACATTAATAACATAGTCGATTAAGGTTAATGCAGACCCGAAACTATGTCTTTCTTCTTTGTATTATTTGACTAATCCTAGAGATAATTGATTAATCTAGTAAAAACTGTAACATTGTTCTTGTCTATGTATTAATCGATTAAGTAACTTACACAATCAATTAATATGGATAGTTGTCGCTTTTTCTTTAAAAATATGTATCCTTTCTCATTTTGAAAAAGTTCTTTTCATATTACAAACTCATGAGAACGTGGGAGAGAGTGTTTTTAGAGATTAACCATTGCAAAATTCTTTGTTCATCCAAGAAAGATCAAGATCAAGTATTATTGAAAACTTTCCTACTTGGCATTAGGTGAAATTATAATATCTTCACAAATTAGGTGACTTCTTTCCTTGTATTTTCTTTGTAATTTTTCTTTTGTATTCTTTTCACTTTGTTGGTAATAGATAAGAGTAATTGTGTGTAGTTTTACTCTGGTTTGTAAATGTTAAAGGTTTTTCAAGTTCTTTATATATCTACAGTGTAGGTCATGTAAGTGAATATAGTAATCCTAACTCTTGATGGTGAAAATCTAGTTAAGGTTGCTAGATAACTGATGTAGATTCGTGTAGAATTGAACCAATATAAAAATTTTTGTGTGTTATGTATTCTTTCTTTGAATTTTTTGTATCTTGGTGATTGTTAAGGTACGTTAATTGAGCATCATCCATATATCTTGTTAATTGATTAAAGAAGTTTTTGAAAATTGTTTTGAAAAATAAAAAGATCCAAATTTTGCAAAAGAATAAATTCACCCCCTCTTGGTTGAAGATATTAGTTGTAACCATTTTTAATAGTTGGCTGCAAATCTGGTTAATCATAGCTTAATCGATGAAGATAATTTTTTGTTTACAAATGAATAATATCTCTCAAACCTTTGCTGAACGAGCTTCTACAAACAAACCACCATTTGCTGGTGAAAAGTATCCTTTTTTGGAAAATGAGAGTGAAGATCTTTCTTGAATAAGTTGACAAGGGTGTCTAGGATGTTGTGATAAATGGACCATATATGCATACCATGGACAATGTGTAGGTTGAAAAAGTCTTCAACTTTTGGACTAAGAATGAGAACAAGAAAGTGTGATATGATTGCTAGAGCTAGACATACCATCTCATCAACACTCACCATGGAGGAATTCTATAAAGTTTCTATATACAAGAATGCAAAAGAAATGTGGGAAACCTTGGTGAAAGCTCAAGAAAGCATTGAAGAATCTAACCATAAGTTTAGAAAGCAACAACAACAATAAAGGTATCAACACATGCTTCATGGTTGATGTTGAGTCTCAAGAAAGCAAGGTAAGTACTTCTAACTCCAATGTTCAAGCAAAGTATGATGAGCTTCTTGATGCATTTGATAAATTTCATGAAGAAACAAATAAACTTATTATTTCAACAAAAATCTCAAAATGGATTATAAAGGGTTAGAAAATATATTAAAGTAATTAGAAGAGAAGAATAGGAATTTGAGTTCTGATTTGGACATCATTTATAAAAATCCTCTTGTAATTGTAATTCAACCTTGTAAGTTGAAATTTTTTATTGTAAGGATTACAAGAATTTTAAAAACAAATTTTAAAAGTAACATTGAATTTCTTGAGAAAACTCTTGTAAAGCTTACAATGGGAAAATCCATCTTGTATACCCTTCTTAATTCTCATAGGTGTGTAATGTATATAGCTGTAATTTGATATTCCCTTTCAAAGAAAAAAGAATTTAAAAAACTTTTCCTTTCGTCCTAAAAATTCATTCATTATAGTTTATTATCTTGCTTCTATTGTTTAAAGAAGGATCATACACTTATTTCAAAAATGTTGGTTTTCTAAGTGAAAAATATTTTTGGTTGTTTAAAAGCAACATTTATGTTGCTAACATGGAAGGACCCAACCACAAAATGGGTACCTAGATGTATTTTACTTGTTTTTTTAGGGTTTATAAAAAACCTAGTGATTAATGTGATATTCTTTTTGGGTTGTACAAATAAATATAAGTTTGAACAATTCCATGCTTAAATAATTATATGTGCAAAGCAACTTTGATATGTTTTAAGATGCTTACAGTGACATAAAATTTAATCTTTTACTGCTAAAAAAATGTTTCTACAAATACAAATTATGTTGTTGTATATATGTTGTTATTTTCCATCACTTTAAATAAAATGAAAATGCATCTCAAATTGAGTGTCTGCAAGTAAGTTACCTTATGTAGGGAGTTTCACACTACATTGATAAAAATCTACTCAAGACACATGGTAAACACAACTTGCTTAGTATCATTCACCTATGTGATAATATAAAGGTAATTTTTGTGGCAAACCACTACTTGATTTGTTGTGCTGCATCAAAAAAGGTAATTTTCATAGGAAAAAGAACACAAAACATTTACATGGTTGTTTTTGACAATCCATCTTTTGAATCTATTGCATGCATGTTCACTGAGGAAGAAGAATCATGGCTTTAGCATATTAGACATAGCTTGTACCAATTGAAATATGCATTTTCTATATTGTTGCTTATATTAATTGATTAGATGTTGATATTAATAGATTAAATAGTGCCTGATTGCATTTGTGCTTGCTTTAGTGTTAATAGATTATGTAGCAATTTAATTGATTAATATACTGTCTCGCTTTCACCTCTTGCTTTAATGAACTCTTAATTGCACATTTATTTCAAATATCTTTTTCCTCACCTACACTCTTTTCAAACTTTTAAACATTTTTTTTTATCTTTCACCAACACTAATTACAGTTTTCAAAAATCCTTTTTCTTTAACCTAGCCTTTGTTATTGCTTTGGTGCTTATTCCTAGGGGAAGTAATCTTTTGTCTAAACTATTGTGATTAATTGTTGTTTTACTGGTTTGATGTCTAGTTGTATTTGGTTTATGATTTGTATTGTGTTTGAATATTGTTTGGTTTACCTTAATTGAACACTAACTTTAGTACTTTGAACATTTTATATGTTACCTTTTTACTTTGATCATGCATACTACATTTGGTTGAAAACTCTTTTTCCCTCTATTTTATACTTGTTTTTTATCATGTCCAAAGAGGGGGGAAAGGTTTTGTTATTATGTATGCAGGTTGACCATCATAAAAAAAGGGGAAGATTGTTGTTACTATGTCAAAGAAGATCATATTGTCGTTTTTCTATATGTCCATATGCAATGAATGGTTTATAATAGATAGATCTTAATAGGATATGTGTGTGTGTCTAGATTGATTGTAAAGTCAAGTTAGAATCTTGATAAAACCAATTTAATATCATCTTAACCAATTAGATTATTTTTGGCACTAAATGAATTAAATTTAAAAGGAAAAATTGCAAAAGTTATCTATTGAATCAATTACATTAATAACATAAATTGATTAATGTTAATGCATAACTGAAACTATGTTTTCTTCTTTGTATTAATCGATTAATTTTGGAGATAATAGATTAATCTAGTAAAAACTGAAACATTACTTTTTTCTATATGTTAATCGATTAAGTAACTTACATAATTGATTAATATGAATAGTTCTCTCTTTTTTCTTTAAAAGATGTATCCTTTCCCATTTTAAAAAAGTTCTTTTCATATTACAAAGTCATGGGAGAGTGTTTGGAGAGATTAACAATTGCAAAATTCTTTGTTCATCCAAGAAAGATCAACATCAAGTATTAGTGAAAATTATCCTTATTGGCATTAGGTAAAATTGTAATATCTTCACAAATTAGGTGATTTATTTCCTTGTATTTTCTTTGTAATTCTTTCTTTTGTACTCTTTTCACCTTGTTAGTGATAGGTAAGAGATATTGTGTTTAGTTTTACTTTTGTTTGTAAATCTTGAATGTTTTTCAAATTTTTTGTATATCTAGAATGTAGATTATGTAAGTGAATCTTGTAATCCTAACTCTTAATATTATTAATAAAAATCTAGTTAAGGTTGTTAGATAACCGGACATACATTCGTGTAGAATCAAACCAGTATAAAATGTTGTGTGTGTTGTGCATTCTTTCTTTGAATTTTTTTGTATCTTGGTGATTGTTAAGATACCTTATTTAAGCATCATCCATATATCTTGTTAATTGATTAAAGAAGTTTTGGAAAATTGTTTTGAAAATTAAAATGAACCAAATTTTACAATAACCCAATTAATCCCCTCTTAGTTGAAGATAATAGCCGTAACTGTTAGGAATCCAAGTGTGAGTCTAAGTCCCACATTGACCAGAAATGAGAAAGTAGAACACTATATAAGAATCAACCCATAAACCCATTGTCTTAAGGTTTTGGGTTGAGAGTGGTGTCAATTCCTTATATGGTTTAGCTCAGGTCTCATTGGTGTTGTATCTCCCCAGTGATACCCTCTCCTTAAAGCCTAACAAGTGGTATCAGAGCCGATGGTTAAAACCGGCTCAGACGAGTGCAGTATGATCCTAGTATCGAAAGTCTTCCTGGCAAAGGTCCCAGGTAAGGGTTCCAGGTAAAGCGTGTTCCGTTAAGAATAACGGCGGTACAGAAAAGGGCAGAAAAGGAGTACTCGTGGTATCAGAGCCTGACAATAACCGTTTTTAACACATAATAATCAAATAACTAGTTAAAAAAGAATGCAAAATCAAAGTTTTCAAAGTAGGTGATTTACCACGATAATGAATAGAAACAAACCCGTGAACCATAAGTAAATCGATTTTTATTAAATAAGTTATAATTAATTTTTTTAAACATCTTGCGAAAATATTTTCTAATGCAAGAGTTATTAGTAGCTACTAGTTATATATTTTCAAGACAACAATGTTTTATGGTTTGCTTCTTGAAAGAGAAACCCTTACTTACTTTAAACAAATAGTGGTAGTTAGACTTACAAGTAAATTCTACATTTACATCTATTACATTGACCTTACATAGTGTGATGTATGCCAACTGTGTTCTTATGTTTTATTGCCTACTTTGACTATAACATATTGAACAATAAATAAGTGTGAGATCACAAAAGTTCATATGGATTAACTCAATTAATGTTCAATTAATGTTGTAGTTAATTGACTTAATTATATTTATTTTAAGTTGTAGTGTTATAAACAAACTAAATATTTTAAGTACAATACTACATAATGCAACGAAAGAAAACCATTATGGAAGTTGGAATCCAATCTGTAAAATTTGGATTAAGTAATGCATTATAATTCATCGATGCAATGCATAATTATAGTATTACATTTTTTATGAAATTATGTTAACTTATGTAAATATATTTAAATTTTTCAACGAGTCAAAAGCAAAAAAAGCAAAATATTTTGTAAATATTTAAAAAAAAATGAAGGTATATGATTAAATAATTAATTTTATGATATTTTCATATTTACAAAACTTGTAATTGTTTTTAAGAATCTATTAATATATATATATATATATATATATATATATATATGAATAATTTCAAAATACCACTCTTAATTAGATGTCAAAAATCAATATTCGTGTATATCCGCCGATGAAAGAAAATTGATATTATAAATGAAATTATGCCGATAGTTTTCTATACCGGTAAGCGGGGAACGTCGATAGTTTTGTGGAATTATATGTTAACTTTTATTTATATATATATATATATATATATATATATATATATATATATATTTATTTATTTTTTTT